>WNFH01000137.1_pt1 | contig 45690 bp, 38 predicted proteins | sample 5400411 | NCBI WGS metagenome assembly WNFH01 (sample SAMN13153347, study PRJNA577476) | soil metagenome | isolation source: 200 cm saprolite under Douglas fir tree site 2 hole 3 | place: USA:California | collected 2015-04-18 | reverse complement strand
CTGGATTGTGATAGGTGAAGATGCTCGGCCAACGTGGTCGGGTCCCACGATAAATCGGGGACCTACGAGTGCCGATTTATCGAGCACGTCTCCCCCACCCCTACGGCAGATTCATCTCATTCTGCAACAACGTATCGTACAGCATCTCGTAGCGGGCCCGAATAGCCTCACCATAGGGACTCAGGGCCTGCCGCCAGTAATTGTGCTGTTCCAAAGCCTTCAACGCCGTCTCCGCCGCCAGACGACCACTCGTCAGAGCGCCCGAGATCCCTTCTGCCGTCACGGGATGCACTAAAGCTGCCGCATCGCCCACACACAGCAAATGGTCGCCATAGCAAACGCCTTCCATCAATCTATGAGCCGTTAATTCCCTACGCCGGGACCGGCGCAGCCACCTCGCTATGAATGCATAGCAGGTCCGGAATCGTCTCTGCCGGTCGACGACCAAAACCACACTCAGTCGCGACCCCTGTAATCTTCTCGAACTCGGCGCAGCCAGTGCAGACTACACTCGCTGAGGTTGTCCTGCTTTACCTCCAGCTTGGGCTGCCTCAAGGCAAGCAGCCTTAGCAATCAGAAGCTGCCGCAGAGCCTCTTCAATCGTTTTGCCGAAGGCAGAACAATGCTCGAGATCAGGAATATCTGCAATGTATCCTTCATCTATTTCACTATAAAAAACGTTAATGTAGTAATTTTTCATGTTTCATTTCCTCATTCTAATGTACTTAGAATAATCGCCTGTTTTTGTTCCTCCGGCACAGGAGCAACAGTTCTCGAGGACAGGGCCACCACTAGTGTTATCACACCTTACATGCCCGCTGAGTACATGCCAGCAAGAGGCGTGTCCCGACCACAGACTCGCCTCGTTGCCAGATATCGGCTATCAGTGCAGCAACAATCCCTTCTGCTATATATTCTTACGGTACCAGGTTAACACGGTTGCATTGCAAAAAATCTGAGCGGGCACGGACGGAGGCAGGACGGAGGCAGGGCGGAGGCAAGCTCACGCCCCTACGCGTCCCTACACGTCCCTACGACATGAAGTCGAAGTTAGGGGAATGTCTTGAACAGGTCCCGCAAATCTGTGGCATTAGCCGCATCACCCAAAAGCGGACTCACACCGAAAATCTCCTCTATTGTGCGTAGTGTCGAGCTATGGGTATAGGGTATCGTGTTCGAATAGCCTCCACCCTTAGCGTCATTGGAAAGCACGATCATCCCGATTGGGCCATCACTGCCCTCGCCCTCATCCCAGGTGATGAAGATGACCCCTCCGTTCTGGTATGCCTGGGAATTGAGAATAGTCGGTAGATTCTGTTGAAGCCAGGTGTCGCCTTGCTTCACAGAATCGTAGAAAGGAGCACAAGTGTCGTGCATATCATCGCACAAGCTGGGCGTGATGAAGTTGTAGCTTGCCTGTGTATTATTCTGCAAGTCTCCGGCCAACTCGCGATAGGGCCGTACATGTGCAATGCAGGTGGCCGAATTCGGATCGTTCGTATTTGTGACATCGTCGAAGAACACCATTGGGTTGTGCTTGGGGGCATACACACCATTCTCAGTGAGGGGGCAATCTTTGCCGCTTATACCTTCTTGATAAGACTTCCAAGAGAGGTTGGCATTGCTCAGCAGTGTGACCAGGTGTTGCTTTGTGCTCTGGTGATTGGCGCTGGGATCGTCATCGTTCAGGATGTTAAAATTGGTCCCAGCCTCCAGCCAGAGATAGTTTGGCTCACTTGGATGATTAGCTGGCGGGTTGTAGTACTGCTGGGTGTATGAGGCCATGGGCAGGATGGTATTGTTGATGTAGGGTGCAGAGGAGCTACCCTTGATGTCCGACCAGTTGTGATTCTCCATCAGGATCAGAAAGACGGTCTTTATAGTACGGCTTGTCACGGTACCGGTGGCCTGGACGGTGGTATTGGCCTGGACGGTAGCCGTCACGGTATTATTCGTCTGCGGGTTAGTCGTCGCGGTGTTATTGACGGTGCTGGGGTAGGTGAGAGCAGAACTGCCACACCCTGCCGCGAGAACTATGAGCATCACCGCGGTTATGACGAGCATGCATTGCAGAAGACGATGTGACATGTTTTCCTCTTCATTTTCCCTCTTCATTAGAAGAATGCGCTGATCTGCGATTTGTGATTTGTGATTTGTGATTTGCGATTTGTAAATGCACCTTGCACCTTGCACCTGCTTGATGTTCTGAGGAGTGCCGGCATACTCCTGTTAGTTAGAAGAATGCGCTGATCTGCGATTTGTGATTTGTAAATACACCTTGCACCTTGCACCTGCTTGATGTTCTGAGGAGTGCCGGCATACTCCTGACCAGCCGTCGCATTGGCAATCTTTGTCAGTCCAGACACATCAGCATCACTACCATAGGCGATGGTAAACACCTTGATGCTGTTCCCAGCGTTCTCCCCCACAGGCGTAATCTGGCTGACCAGTTGATCCAGCGAGTGTTGACTGATGTTATCCATGCCGTCCGTCAGCACGATTACCGCCTTGATATGCTTTGAGGGCAATTTGTTTAGCGCATCGAACTGTGCAGCAATGGTATCAAAGAGCAGTGTGTTACCACTCGCACTAATCTGGTTGATGAGATTGAGCACATCCTGACGCTTAGGACCAAGCGGCGTCACCGGCGTCAGCACATCTGCGTTGTTGCTGAAGACGGTCACTCCGAGTCCATCACTATCACCCAGCAAGTTAATAAGGGGAAGTCCACCAATAAACTGTCCCATATACCCTCCTTGATGGTATGGCGGGCTGCATAGAGCTCGGCTTTATATAGCCGACTGTGTGACACTCGATCTGCGGATACTATAATATAAACGCAGCGTGCTAGAAGAATTCGCAGGACGGAGGCACGGACGGAGGCAAGGTCACGTCCCTACCGTCCCTATGCGGGCGGGGGCAAGCCCCAGGGCGGAGGCACGGGCGGAGGCAAGCTCACGTCCCTACCGTCCTTACGCGGGCGGAGGCAAGCTCACGCCCCTACTTCCATGACGTATAGCATATTACCACATATCTGATCAATTGACCAGAAGACCACTTCGTGCTATCATAGAGCGACAGAATATGCATAGACCTGCCATCTTTAAGAGGTGTCAGGGACCCAAGGTACACGGTCTATGGATAATGTCGTACCTGGCCCACTTCGACGTCTGCGCGAAGCAGACATTATCGATCTGGCGGGACTCGAGTCAGCGGCGTTAGGACAGGAGTATTATCGTATAGGTGCAGTGCATACCACGATGCACCAGGGATCACAGATTACTGGTATCGTTGATGTGCCGCTCAGCCCAGCCAACAATGCCTCAGGGGTCCGCTTACCCGGTAGCGTTGACATATCTGACCTGGCCCATGAAAAAGCTGCATCACCGACAAAAGAGGTGATGGCGGCATGGGAGGTGCAAGAGGTGCAGACCACAAAAGACGTAGATGCTCAACCAGGACGCTATGCTGTCAAAGTTGAGTTAGGAGATAGCAGTAAGTGGAATGCCATCTGCACCTGTAATACTCCGAAAGCATCTTCCAACATCTGCCCCCATGCCGCTGCTCTCCTCTATCAATGGCTGGCCCACCCAACCACATTTGTCTCGCCTCACGCAGAGATCCTTCGCTTCGCTCAGGATGACAGCGCTGCGCTCAGGGTGACAGGTAGGACACCTCTCAACCGCGCGGGCGCGATAAATCGGGCGCCAGCCAACCCGGCGGGCGCGATAAATCGGGCGGACGCGATAAATCGGGTCCCTACGGAAGAGGTATCGATTGTGCAAGGAGACATTACCGAACTCTTGTCCCAACTGGGGTTGAGCGAACTACGCGCTATTGCGCGGGAATATGACATCACCAGGACGGGCATGAACAAGCAACAGCTTGTAGAGGCTATGGTAGAAGTGCTCAAACAGCCAGAAATGATACGAAAAGTGGTGGGCACTCTGGAAAAACCTCAGCGTCAGTTGTTAGCAGCTCTCACATTAGCCGGTGGCACAGTAACTGACGAAGAACTGCGAGGACTCTATGAGCGTTTCTCGCTTGGCTATCCCAATCAGTTGCAGGCTATGCTCTCTGCACTACGCAGCAAATGTCTGCTCTTTCGCACTCCCGCGATAAATCGGGGAGCTACGGATAGCTCTTTACAAGAGCATATGGGCCTTATGGGTTCGCTGCTCGATGTCGGCTGGTATGTGCCGTCAGAGGTCCGTGCTGTCCTGCGCGTCACCGTACCAACTACACCCTTTGAGGTGCAGAATACCAAAGCTGGCAATGCTGAAGCGCCAAACCTAGAAGAAGCCAAGCCATATAGCTTGCTAAATGACCTCCTGCTAGTGGCACGTGCGTTAGATGGGAGGGCGGAGGGCGACCGCAAGGGTCGCCCTTCGATCGGTGATGTTGAAGGAGGAGGTAGAGTAAATAGGACAATGGAGGCGAGGGCGGAGGCACGGACGGAGGCAAGCTCGCGTCCCTACCGCCCCTACGCCATTCCTGCTGACGGTCTGATGCTAGTCCCACCTCCGCTTGATATGCCATCACCATCCCTTCTAGAGTCGTTGCAAGTCGTTGTTCCACGTCCAGCCGCTTTTTTACTTTTTACCTTCCGCCTGCTACGCCTGGTCGATATCCTATACAAAGATGACGCTGGAACACCTTACCTGCGCATACTACCCAATGCCGCTCGCCTGTTACTGGGCCCAACGCGCACAGAAGTAGCCCATGACCTCTTCGTACGCTGGCTTACCCAACCCACATATGCCGAATTGTTTGAGCTACAAGAAGAAGGACTGCGCTTGCGCTGCCGTAGTGGCCCATTGGGGCGACCCGCCCTCCGCACTGGAGAACTGGAGATGGATAACAGTGAGGCCAGGCAAATGCTCGTCGCATTACTGGCAAAGGTTCCGCTCAACCAGTGGATCAACTTTTCTGCCTTTGCGCGTTTCGTCTATCGCTTGAACCCGGCATTTTTGCAGAGGCGGCACAACCTCTTTTCTTCCCCATCCTGGTGGTTAGAGCAAGAAGAGGGGCGAACACTGCATCCGACCCAATGGAACGATTGGTTGCGAGCCGAAGGACGCTACATAGCCCGACTCTTACGTGGCCCGCTCCACTGGTGGGGGATCAGCGACGTCGCCCTGTCCAATAGCGGGCAATTGTTAGCATTTCGTCTCACGCCTCTGGCGGGCCTCCTCGTGCATGGCTCGATATCTGCCCCCCAGGCAGATAGACCCCGAATTATCGCGGATTCGGCGAGCAATCGTAGAGAGACCACGGCCTGGCTCATGTCCTCACACGGCGGACGCCTGTTACCTGCCCCCCAGGCAGGGTTCCCGAGCCCCTACGACCAGGACGCTCCACAAATGCTCACGCTTTCAGAAAACGGTGATATACTCATCTCTTCCAGCCCGGTCGAGTGGCCTTTGATTGAATTGCTGGAGGATTTTGCGGAGGTAGCAGGGGTCCAGGCTGGTCGACTCTGCTATCGCCTGACAGCAGCATCTCTGGCCGAGGCATTGAGCCGTGGATTACATCCCACCCACTTGTTACAACTCCTCCACCAGCACGCGGACGCGAGGGAATTGATAGACGCTCCGCAAGCTCCGCTGGGGGATACCTGCCCCCCAGGCAGGGTGCCCTGTCTGGGGGACAGGTATCCTACGCCCCTACTGACTCAGCTTGAATGTCGGATTAAAAACTACGGGCGCGTACGTCTATACACCGACGTGACATTATTGGAAGTGGCGGATACTCTTGTCATACGTGAACTTTCCGCGACTACACCTTTGGAGGAGCAGGTAGTGCGAACGATCCACCCGACATTGCTGATTCTCAAGAAACAGGGAGCGGAACGCATCGTGCAGGACCTGAAGCGGCGTGGACAGGTTCCTCTCCTGCATGAAGAGGAGGATTATGGAGCAGAGTGACCTCAATCTGTTGCACACGGTCCCACTTCATCATTTGCAAACATTGATCAAATCACGACGCCTGCCACTCTCACCAAAGGGACCCCAGGTCAATACATCTGCTGAACCTTCCTCGATAACTATCACGGAGATTGCACAATATCTCTTTAATCCTTCTGCTCTCGACGAAGTACTAGGTGGCCTGGGTGAAAAGGAAACATTGATCCTGCACGAATTGGTAGCATGTGGTGGGCGGGCCAACAGCCGTGATCTTGCCCTATATCTCACGAGCAGTGGCCTGCTTAATGCCGACAAAGAGGCAGAACCTCTTCTCATCAGTGACTCAATAGCAGCTTCTCCTGAAGCCATGCAGGAACATCCTCAAGGGGTACCCCGATATCCGATTCCACATCCACACGGCGCCTTCGAGTTGGCACTGCGTCACCTGCTACTACTTGGCCTGCTGTTCTGGGGCAAGCAAACAAACTTTGGTGGTCGTGACTACACCAGTGGCGTCTACGATGGGGTACTGATCGTGCCACAGGCGGTAATGAATGAAGTAAGGAGCATACAGCAGCGCGAACAAAGGCAGGCAGACCCCCTGGTACCCGCAAGGGGCACCAGTACATCTCCGTCGTTGACGCTCCCATCCGCTGACGCGATAAATCGGGCGGACGCGATAAATCGGGTCCCTACGGCCCTTGCGGGTACCAGGGGCTTGATAAACGAAGGCATACATGCCTTGCAGCGCACGCTTTACCTCTACTGGTCACTTGTTGCAGCAACACGTGAAGGATTGCCTCTAGTGAACAATGGTCTGATCTCGCGCTATGCTCTGCGCCAGGTCATGGAGCAATTGGGGCCCGATTCGTACCGAGTAGGAGCGGGGCTCGCTCCGGCCCTGGGGCTGGACCCAGCCCTGGAGGGGGTTCAGGGCGACCGCAAGGGTCGCCCCTACACGGCAGCCTCTGCCCTGGAGATACGTGCGGAGCATGAAGTTCCTCGCCTGCTCTTCGTCAGGCTACTGCTGATGAAGTTGGGGTTACTGCAGGAGCAACAAGGCATGCTGCGGGCAGCTCCTGCTAAGGCTTTTTTTTCTCTGCCGTTGTTGGAGCGAGCACGCCGATGTTATCGCGCATGGCTTGAGAACACCTTCTGGAACGAATTAATGCATCTGCCGGAGGTGATCATACGTCCTGGTCCTGCTCCACTCGACCCGGCCCATGAAGAAGTTGTGCTAGCCCGCCAAACGGTTGTAGATCGAGTACTGCATGAGCAAGCGGGAGCATGGTGCGACCTGTCCACATTTGTCGCCCACACCAAGTTATACGCACCCTACCTCCTCTTCCCACGTCGCTATGGATCACGTGCTGATCGTTATTCGATTGGAAGTAATCCATATGGCTGGGATTTCCGTCTACGGCGTGGCTGGTTGACGCATCGTGAGGGCTGGCACCTGGTAGAAGGAGGTTTCATTCGCGCTGTCATATCAGGACCTTTGTACTGGTTGGGGCTAGTAGACATGAACAGCGAAGACAATCCCACCGCCTTCCGCCTGGCAGAGGATATTTCTCCGGTCATAAGCGATGTACCCGTCAGCATTGAAGAACTGCCAGCAGGCCGCCTGATCGTCCAGCCGAATTTTGAGTTAGTAGCTCTAGCTCCTGTCTCTGAAGCTCTCCTCATTAACCTGGATCGTTTCGCCGAGCGCACCAGTCTGGAGCGTATTGCACAGTATCGCTTGACCAAAGCAAGCGTCACACGGGCCATCCAGATGGGTTTGCATGCCGACGCCATTCAGCAGACGTTGGAGCAAGCATCTGGCAGTGAGATCCCGCAGAATGTACAGTATTCACTGCTAGAGTGGGAACGGCAAGCGCGGCGTATCGAACTATGGAGCGCAGCGACCCTGCTTGAGGTCGACGACCCGAAACTGCTCGACGAGCTCTTCGCCGATGCAGAGACGCTCCCATTGTTAGGGCGTCGTTTATCTTCCACGTTAGTAGAAGTCCCACGCCATCAACTGCCGGCGCTACGAGAGGCTCTCTGGCAACGCAACTACTTGCCAGCCCTTGTCTCTGCCTCCGCACATGATACACCACCCGAGTATGTAAGTCTGCCAACATGTGAACCGCAATGGCGATTATGCGACGATAGCCTGCTCCAGCCCTTGTATGCCGTGACGAATCTCTACCTCCTGGCAGAACTTGAGCGTTTCAGCGAAGTTGACCAGGTGACCGGCTGGCAGCGCATAACACCGATGGCACTGCAACGCGCCCGTGAGGTAGGCCTCTCATTGGAATACATCATGCGCTTCTTAAAGGATTACTGTGAAGCAGGGGTGCCCAATTCGTTCTTAATTCGCCTCAAATTGTGGGGAGGCGGCTATGATGGTCAACCCACGATTCAGGTGGAGCATACTCCGTTGCTGGCCCTCCCAGACCAGGTTCTACAAGATTTGCTAGCCGATGAAGAGCTACGAGAACTGCTTGGTACAGAGGTTGCTCCACAGTTACACCTGGTGCATGTGGTACCAGATAAATTAGAGCGCGCCATAGGGTTGCTACGCGAACGCGGGTTCGAAGTCACATAACCCGACCTTGTCATCTCACTGGAACTGCTGTATTGTATACAAAGATCATTCTATAAGGAGCTACATGCTATGTCTGCTGAGACGCAGATCACGAATAAACAGGTACAAACGTCCCAAGCACCTGGTGATGAAACTATCGTCGTTGACAACCTGACCAAAATTTACAGCTCGCGTCGAGTTGTTGACCAACTACAATTTATCATACATAGAGGCGAAGTCTTCGCGCTGCTCGGACCAAATGGTGCAGGCAAAACGACCACCGTTGAAACGCTTGAGGGCTACCGCACCCCCGATGAGGGCAGCGTGCGCGTCCTGGGACTCGACCCCATCCGTAACGCAAAAGCACTCAAGCCACAAATCGGCGTGATGCTGCAACAAGATGGCCTCTATCCAGGACTGAGAGTGCGTGAGGTGCTACGTCTCTTCGCAGGATACTACGAGCACGCGCAGAACATCGACCATCTCCTGGAGCGTGTCGGGTTAAGTGCAGCTGCCAGGACTCAGTGCCGCCGACTCTCCGGCGGGCAAAAACGACGGCTCGCTCTGGCAGTGGCATTGGTAGGTAATCCTGCGCTCGTGTTCCTGGATGAACCAACCGCCGGTATGGATCCACAGGCGCGACTGGCAACATGGGAGATAATACGCGACTTGAAACGAAATGGAGCAACGGTGCTGCTGACAACCCACCTGATGGATGAGGCAGAACGCCTGGCAGACCGCGTAGCCATCATCGATCATGGGCGACTGATTGCCCTCGATACCCCTGGCGGATTAACCGGTGTGCAAAATGCAACTATTGTGCGTTTTGTCGCTTCTGCCGGACTGGATTGCACCCGATTAGCGGCGCTGCCTTCAGCACACAAAGCAGAAGAGATTCGCCCCGGCAGCTACCTAATCGAGACAGATGCGGCTCCAGTGTTGCTGGCAGAACTCACAGCGTGGTTGCGCGACCAGGGCATCACGCTTTCCGAACTGCGCGTGGGACACGGCTCATTGGAGGACCTCTTCCTACGCCTCACAGGCGCTGAGGTCAGAGAATAGGAATGTTTGAGCAGAGATGGATATGACCAGACATACCATGACCAGAGAACTGCTAGAATGTAGTGGAACCCTGTCTGGGGGACAGGTATCCCCTTGCGGGTAGCAGGCTCTCATATGAAAACACATACAGTAGACCAAAGCGAGACTCTCGCAAAGCCAGCGCCCCTGAGTCGGCAGATACTGGCACAGACGCGGGTAGAGTTACTATTGACACTACGACGCGGTGAGAGCGTACTGATTACATTGATCGTACCAGTACTGCTACTGGTCTTTTTTACCTCCCTGAACATTGTGCCCACAACGAACGGGAAGGCCGTCAACTTTCTCCTACCGGGCATGCTCGCACTGGCGGTAATGGCAACGGGCATGGTCAGCCTGGGCATTGCCACCGCCTACGAACGTTACTACGGCGTTCTCAAGAGGCTGGGTGCATCACCACTACCCCGCAGCGGACTCATTCTTGCCAAGGTGATCTCCGTGTTGGTGCTGGAATTGATCCAGGTTGTCGTACTTGTGAGTGTTGCCGTGGTTCTCTATGGCTGGCGACCGGCGGGTTCACCACTGCTTGCATTGCTGGTGATGATCCTGGGGACGGTGACATTCGCCGCACTAGGCCTGGCTATGGCAGGCGCATTGCGTGCCGAGGTCACCCTGGCGGGTGCCAATGGGCTCTACTTACTCTTCCTGCTTCTTGGAGGCGGCATTCTACCACTGAACCACTTGCCGCCACCGTTGGCAGCATTTGCGCAACTTTTGCCCGCCGCCGCACTTACCGGAGCACTACAGGCAACAATGACCAATACGGCCCCGTTTCCGGGCTTCGCGCTACTCGTGCTAGCAATCTGGACAATAATCATTCTGCTGGTAGCGATACGAACGTTCCAGTGGGAATGATGGGTAGATTTTTGGGAACGCACCGATGGTTCCCGAAACGAACCCCGAAATGTTGTGGAACTATCAACTTGGGCTGACGGCCTCAGAAAAATGGCATGCTGCGTAGTGCTCACGGCCTTCTTTACGCTCGAAGGCAGGTTCAACCTCGCGGCAAATTTGTTGTGCCATGGGACAACGAGTGTGAAAACGGCACCCAGAAGGAATATTGATCGGACTGGGCAAGTCGCCAGAAAGAATGATACGTTGACGTCGTTTCTCGATCTGCGGATCGGGGATAGGTATCGCCGAGAGTAAGGCTTTGGTATATGGATGCTTGGGGGCTGCATACAGCTCATCGCGGTCCGACAACTCAACAATTTTGCCCAGGTACATCACCGCGATACGATTAGCCACGTGACGTACCACACTCAGGTCATGTGAGACAAAGAGGTACGTCAAGTTGAACTGCTGTTGCAGGCGTTGCAGCAAGTTGAGCACCTGCGCACGAACCGAGACGTCCAATGCCGACACAGGCTCGTCGGCAACCACAAATTCCGGGTTAATTGCCAGAGCACGCGCAACGGCGATACGCTGGCGCTGCCCGCCGCTGAACTCATGTGGGTAACGATCAATATATTCAGAACGCAAGCCTACGACACGCAGTAACTCCAGCGTCCTCTCGCGAATCTCATCCTTAGAGGCAACGCCATAGATATGCATTGGTTCAGCAATCAATGATCCAATCGTGAAACGCGGATTGAGCGAGGCAAAGGGGTCTTGAAAGACCATCTGCACGCGTCGGCGCATCTGCCGTAACGCTTCACCCTCTAGCTTAGCCAGGTCCTGGTTCTCAAAGAGGATCTGGCCGCTAGTCGGCTTATAGAGTCGCACGATGGTGCGTCCAATGGTCGTCTTGCCGGAGCCGCTCTCACCCACCAGGCCGAGCGTCTGCCCGCGTTCGATGCTAAAACTGATGCCGTCGACTGCCCGCACATAGCCCACCACACGTTGTATAATGCCTCTTGTGAGCGGGAAATGCATCTTAAGATCGCGTACATCGACCAGCGTGTTGGTCGCTACAAGAGTATCTGCCATCTACGTACGTCTCCGTTCCTCTTACGACGCCTGCAGAGCGGTACCATCTGCTGGCTGACTGATGACGGATTGCAGGGCTTGCTGCCTGGCTTTGCGTCGCCTCTCCGCATATGCCTGCATTTCCGGGTCAGTGACATCTATCCAACAGGCTTTGCGGTGAGCGCTATTCCCTGCCAGCGGGTCAAGCGGGGGCATGGTGCGGCAAATGTTGTGTGCAAAGGCACAACGTGGCATGAATGGACAACCGGGAGGCGGTTTCAGCAGATCAGGAGGAGCGCCCTCGATGGTTCTCAAGGTGGCATGTCTCTCCTCATCCAGACGTGGTACCGAGGCTAACAGCCCCAGTGTGTAAGGATGACGGGGGTTGGCGAACAACTCATCGGTTGGCGCTTCTTCAACGACCTTGCCGGCGTACATGACCACAACCCGGTCGGTCATCCCGGCCACGACGCCCAGATCGTGGGTGATCAGGATCACCGCCGTGCCAAAGTCACTGCACACGCCATTGATCAGTTCGAGAATCTGGGCCTGCACGGTCACATCCAGAGCGGTCGTCGGCTCATCTGCAATCAACAACTTGGGATTACACGCCAGTGCCATTGCAATCATCACGCGCTGGCGCATGCCGCCACTAAACTGGTGCGGATAGGAATTGATACGTTCGGATGCAGCAGGAATACCCACCTGCTCCAGTAAGGCAATCGCCCGTCTGTGACCTTCATCCTTGCTCACCTTGAGATGAATGCGCAACCCTTCAGCGATCTGGTTGCCGACTGTCATCGTCGGGTTGAGGCAGGTCATGGGGTCCTGAAAGATCATACCGATCTTACCGCCACGGATCGTGCGCATCTCCCTCTCCGGCAGATCGAGCAGGTCCTGATCTTCAAAGAGTACACTCCCACCGGCATACTCTCCTGGCGGTTGGGGAATCAAACGCATAATAGAGAGCGCCGTCACGCTTTTCCCACAGCCACTCTCGCCCACCACACCAAGTCTTTCACCGGGTCTGACTACAAAACTCACGCCATCGACGGCACGAACGCGGCCAGCCTTCACTTTGAAGTACAGCTTGAGGTCCTGCACTTCTAGCAGATACTCTCCCAAAGTATTTGCTCCTTCCGTATCCTTCTAATTTTTTTAGCGTTCCGTCATGTAGGGGTCAAGCGCATCGCGCAAGCCATCACCTACAAGGTTAAAGCTGAGTACCGTGAGGAAGATGAGCAGGCCTGGAGCGAAAACGAGCCAGGGACCAACATCAAAAAAGCCTTGACCATCACTGACCAAACTACCCCAGCTCGCGTCAGGAGGCTGAATACCAAAGCCAAAGTAGCTCATGACCGATTCAAGGATGATGTTCGCACCGATCAACAACGTAGCGTTTACTATGATCGGCCCGGCTGCATTGGGCAGAATATGGCGGAACATGATGCGGAAGTTTCGCGCCCCGATGGTTCGCGCCGCCAGCACGTACTCACGCTCCTTTAAAGATAAAAACTCTCCACGTACAAGACGCGCCGCATAGGTCCAGGTCAAGACGGCTATCAAAATAATCACACTTCTAGGAGTGTGATCGGTAAAAGAGGCGGACAGGACGAAAAGGAGGAGGTAGAGTGGCACTGCCAGGACGACATCGGTAAAACGCATCAGAAGATTATCAATGACCCCACCATAGTAGCCTGCAAACGCTCCAATGCCGACGCCAAAGATGATAGCCATGAGCATCGAGCTGAGGCCTATCAGTAGCGAGACCCGGCCGCCTGCCATGGCACGAGCGAATTCATCACGTCCCACATCATCGGTCCCAAACGGGTGTTGCAAGGAAGGTCCTGCTAACGAAGAGGATACATTGGTCACATTGATGGCATTGGGGTCGATCCGCCAGACCAGCGGACCCAGGAAACAAAAGAGAAACAGCAGGATGAGGGATAGCGCACCAACGATAGCCGCGCGGTTGCGTATAAAACGGTCGAAGATTATACGCCCTTGACTACGCCGCTTCTGCACTAATTCCGGCGTTAGTTCCAGAAAAGGCTCAACTTCTTCAACGGCGGTCACATTGAGCTGTTCGGATATGTCCACAGATCTCTCCTTCTCTCACTAGGCTCGGCTACGAGTAGCGGATGCGCGGATCCATCACGGCATAGAGTATATCTGCCAACAAATTGAATGCAATGACAAACACAGCGCCAATCATCAACATTGCCAGCAACACAGGATAGTCACGAGTCTCAAGGGAATCGATAAACAGTAACCCCATGCCATGCCAGGCGAAAATCCCCTCTGTAATAGCAGCGCCGCCCGCCACTGCACCAAAATCTATGGCGACGACGGTGATCAGGGGGATGACCGCGTTGCGCAGTGCATGACGCAGCAGCAGAGATACCTGGTCCACGCCCTTCGCACGAGCCGTGCGCATATAGTCCTGCTTGGTGACCTCAATCATGCTGGAGCGCATATAGCGGCTCCAACCGGCGATAAAGGTAATAGACAGGACCAACATCGGTAAGATGAGATGCTCGAGGTGATCAATAAACGCATTGAAAGGGTCTAAGGTATAGCCAAGTGTCTGGGTTCCTGAGGTAGGAAGCCAGTGTAAAGACACGCCAAAGATGTCCTGCGCGAAGAGGCCGAACAGAAAGATGGGCATCGAGATGCCGAAGTAGGAAAGAGTCGTTAGGGTGTAATCTGTCACTGTTCCCTGACGTACTGCCGAGATCACTCCTATCCCAATAGCGAGGATCAGAGCTAGCGCCAGGGAAGTGCTAAACAACTCAAGCGTCGCGGGGAAGCGATCAACAAGAACATTCGACACAGGCTGATTATCGGCAAACGAGAAGCCAAAGTTGCCAATTAAGGCATTTCCTAGCCATTTGAAGTACTGAACAATCACCGGCTGATCCAAGCCAAAACGGGCACGCAAGGCCGCCCGACCTGCTGCACTTAGACGAGGATTGAAGATCACCTGCTCCGGCCCTCCTGGTAGCAAGCGGATCAAGGCGAACATGCCAACGGATAGCAAGGCTAATAAAAGGAGCGCTTGTAATAAGCGTCTGATGATATATCGTCCCATAGGTGCCTCCGACGAGCTTAAAAAGGGGGACCGAAAATCTTAAGCATAGCATACCATATTTATCGCCTCTATGCTAGCACGTGCTTTGTCCTTTGTCCATGAAAATTTTCAACTCATAAGTCCTCCGTAGGTACATTCGCTGTCTGCACACACGCAAAGTGTGAACAAACCTGACGCTTATAGCGTTGCAGCATGTAGCACACCTATTTTAGAAGCGAGCATCGGGTTGGACATCTTTCAATGCTATCCAACCCGATGCTGCATTCAAACCGACAACTCCGTTGGCAACCTTAACACTCGCGTACTAACATTGGGCGTTGGTACACCACCAAGTCCAGACGTTCACCGACTCCTGAGCTCCGAATGGACCAGGGGTATAGTTATGCACAATATTTTTGTGCACGGCGACATCCTGCGGAGCGTACTCCGCGATGAATGGGAAGTCCGTGAGGAAGATCGCATGGAGCTTATTAAAGGCATCCTGACGCTGGGCAGTATCAGTAGTCCCCTGTTCCTGCTTGAAAAGCGGGTCTAGCGCATGGTTGCAGTAGAAGGCAAAGTTCCCACCACCAAAACTATTGGCAGCAGAAGGAATCTGGTCACATGCCAGATTCGGGGCGTCATCAGCATCGTAGGTGTACGTTTCCTCGAACTCCGCTAAATTATACTTCTTTGGATCACCCATAGGCAGGATGTTGCCAAAGAAGGTGCCAGCTGGATAGTTCTGGATGTCGATCTTGACACCGATTGCCTTGAAGTTCTGTTGCAGGATCAACTCGTCGGCGGCACGCCAGGCATTGTTGGCTGTCGTCGAGTATTGGAACTCTAGCCTCTGGCCATTTTTCGCGCGCACGCCATCCGGACCCATCTTCCACCCATTCTGGTCGAGTAAGGCATTCGCAGCCGCGGAATCAAATTTTGGACAGGGAGCATCCGTCTGATATCCGGGATTAAGCGATGCGGGATGGTCGGTACAAAGAGGACTTGCCGCTCCACGACGAGCGGTCTCTATCAAGGCATTATGATCAACTGCCATCGCCAGGGCCTTACGAATATTCACATCCTTGAGGATGGGATGGTTTTCGTTGATCCAGATGGCCTCATAGCCCGCAGAATTGGGGGTCTTATAGATCGTATAGTTGGAAAGCGCCTGATACGCTGGTATCTTTTGCACATCCAGGAACCAGGACGCATCGATTGAGCCCGCCTGCAGATCTTTGAGAATAGTATTCTGATCAGTCACGAAACGGAACACTATCTTATCGAGGTAGGGCAAGCCCTCCGATGCACGATAGTACTTCGGATTACGCACAAGGGTGAAGTGGTCATGTACCTTGCTCTCACTCATCATGAACGGGCCGCTGACGACGGACGGGTTCAGGTTATCAGGAGACTTCAGGATCGCATCGGGTGACATACTGCTGAAATGGTGCGCAGGCAGCGGCGCGAAACCGCCATCGGCCCATATCGAGACGAACGGTTCGTAAGGGGCGCTGAGGTGGAATGTGATCGAGAGTTTGTCGGAAGAGACATCCGCCGACTTAATCAGGTTGTAACCAGTAGTATAAGCCGCGCCAAATTTAGGATTGTCCCAAAGTTTCCAGGTGTAATCTACATCGTCAGCGTTGAGTGGCTGACCATCAGACCATACCACGTTCGGGCGCAACTTGAACGTCCAGGTTTTGAGATCGGCAGAGACGTCGCCATTCGCCTGACTTGGAATTTCTGTCGCCAGGCCAGCATGAAGCATGCCCTGCGAATCTCCGTAGAAGAGCGGGGCATAAATAGCTTGATCGACCAAAAACGCATACGTTTCCCCAATGCCATTGGGGATCAGCGAATCAACGTCTTCATACAGGTCGTCGGTGAAAGTGCCGCCTTTGACTGGGGTGCCACTACTGCTGGGAGGAGTGGTTCCTGGACCGGGAGCACCGCAGGCTCCCAGCAGCAGGATCAGCCCCGCAAAGAAGGAAAAGGCCATCATAAGAGATCGGGGTCTACGTTTCTTGAACATTGTGTCCTCCTCGATAAAATAAACACTCAGTTGAGGAACGAGGTTGCCCGCCCGTACGGGAACCATCACGGGTGAGAGAGTAGCAGCCTCCCACGCCGTTTAGACAAAGTGTACACGGGTGATGCGGATTCACGGATGTGCACTGTTAATCAGCGCTACACATATCTACTACGTCATTCATTGGCAATTTCTCACAAGATCTCAAACTGTGTGAAACCTTGGATTTATTCGGGGTCTCTAGCTAAAAACGCCACAAAACACTATAATGGTGGCAATTGTCAAAGCATCCCTGCCTGCCCTATAGCAGTGGACGTCTATGTACTCGATCAGCAGGAGAGACACAAGAACATGCTTAACCATCATCATACCTGCCTTCAGTCGAAGACCATCCTTAAACTGCTTGTAGGATGCTGCCTTGCTCTTACAGTGTTCTTGTTGCTCTCTCCCGCACAAGCATCAGTACATGCAACAAATATGCCCACAAGTGGTCTCACCCTCCGGTTGGACGTAGGGTTCAATTCCTTCTACCGCATTGGATTTTGGACCCCTGTACGGGTGACGCTGGGCAACACAGGGGCAGATTTTAGTGGGACGCTTGCCATCAACACCTTCAGCAGCCTATCCCGTACAGGTCCAGGCACGACCATCTCACCCTGGAGTTTTGCAGAACCGGTGACAATGACACAGGGAACGCAGAAACAGATCACATTGACTGTTCCTCTCTATATGGGGCCATTTCCTCCGCACGGCATCGTAGCACGATTACTCGACAGGCATGGGCGCACCATTATTACGCAAGAAGCAACGCCAGAGTACCTCAATCCTGGCGATATTTTTGTCGGCATTTTCTCCGACCACAGCGCCGGTTTCAGTCCGCTAAGTGCGGTGACGCTGCCCAACCGCTATAGTTCCATCGTCCTGGCACCATTGGACGCAACGACTATGCCGACGACGACGACAGTGCTTTCTAGTTTCGATATCATCGTATTCGATGGCTTCGCAACCAGTACGCTCAGCCCCGCACAACTCAGCGCATTACAGGCGTGGGTGAACCAGGGAGGAACACTGATCGAGGTTGGCGGCGCGGCATGGCAACGCACACTTAAGCCCCTACCACCTGAACTCCTATCAATAGAGGTGAATGGTACGACCATCATTCCAGCAGGCACTTACCTCTTACCCGCCGACGGTGCTGCTGGGCAACAACTCCCTGCTGATACCCTCAAAGAACCTATCATAGCCAGCACAGCGACCTTGCGCACACGAGGACCAGGTTCTCCCTTCGGAAGTGAGACGATACTGTCGTCTGGCACCACTCCTTTGTTGGTGCAAGACCGGCGTGGTCAGGGGATGATTTGCTACCTGGCCTTTGACCCTGCGCTCCCACCTTTTGTCAGTTGGTCGGCCATCGATACCCTCTGGAAACGTCTGCTGTTTCGTACAATTGGAGACCGGGCTCTGATTGGCAATACGCCTGCATTCAATAGTGGCCCCGGTCAACTGCTGGCGCGAGGAGGATTGCTCCAGATTTTGCAGCCACCCGCGCCACTCTCACCCTGGATCATCGGGCTGCTCCTGCTCAGCTACATCGCCACCATTGGACCAGTACGCATCCTGGTCGTGAGACGGCTGAAACGGCCTGCATGGGGATGGCGCATTATCATGAGTAGTATTGTTGTTTTCTCTCTGCTCTCATACGGACTCTCTTCCTATCAGCGCGGGGCCTCCCTGCTCGACAACAGCATCTCTCTCACCCAACTCAACTCAGATGGCTCACCTGCTCACATTACAACCTTTCATGGTGCATTTGTGCCCAGTGAGGGCGATTTCCAGTTCCACCTTGGCGGGAATAGCCTGGCTCTGCCACTGCCCAATCAACCGGTGCCAGTCGGTCTTCTCTTCTCAGCAGACGATCCACACGCGACGATTGTACCTGCCCTAAATGGAGAGAACGTCAGCTTGCCAAACGTTGGCATCTGGCCCTTTCATGCCCTCGTTTCAGAGCAGGATCGTCAACTCCAGGGTGGAATTATCGCTCACCTCGCCCTCCAGGGTAATAGACTTGTGGGCTCCATAACGAATACACTGAATACCTCCCTTAGCGATGTGTATGTGCTGTTGCCTCACAGCTTCGTCTCCATCGGCCACCTATCAGGCGGAGGGACGCTACAGGTCGATCTTCCACTCCAGAGGGCACTCTCCAAGCCTGGTGCCACACTCGCCGATGCAATCGCCGTAAGCAAGGGCTTCTCTGCACCCTATTTTCCTTATGACCAGGATCAGCAACCACAAACCGATTTTCAACGCCACCTTGCCATCTTGTCGGCGCTCAGCGGCGCAGGCGAAAGTTACGCTTCTGCCCCATGTGGTGGCCCATGCGTCACACAGGCAATACTCATCAAAGGGTCAATCATTACTATACCCTCCTGGGCACCGCCGAATAGTAGTTTCCCCACTGGCATGGACCCCTTGTTGCTCAATGATACATCGCCTACACTGATCGGCTGGGCAGATGCGCCGTTGGATGCAATAAACGACACCACCATCAACGGCTCCACACCCCACGGTTTCCACGACGACCTGGTGCAGGTCCCCCTCAGCATCGACGTTGCCGGTACCTTGAACGTCCCACCCAACATCATCACAGGCTACCTGATTGGTGAGCAAGACAGCGATGCAGAAGATACTGCGCCCGATATCTACTCCCTATCAACCGGCAGCGTGACCTTTGAGTTCGCACTGCCCAACACACACCAGTTGAAGATCAACAGTGTGACGCTGACAGAGCCAAATGTCCTTGGCTATGCGAAACCCAAAACTGGTCCCGGCCCACACACCGATGTGATCCAGGCACACCTCTACAACTGGCAGACGATGTCCTGGGACAGCATTGCATTGACCTCGTGGACCTTTACAACGATAGATACAGCAGCATACATAGGTCCAGGCGGACGTGTATTGTTGCAAATTGCCAATGCAGATCCATCAGGGTCGCTCATTTTTGGCAAACCATGGCTAGGCTGGAATGTTTCAGGATCGAACAGCCCTTGATATTCATTGTGCTTGGAAGCACAATTAGAGAAGTTAGGCCTTCTGTGAAGGAGTCATGTCGTCGCCCTTGCAGGTAGTGTATGCCTGAAGGTATAGTACAGTGAGAGATCCTTGTCTAAGGAAACGTATTATTAGCGATAGCGAGTGCGAAAAAGCTTATACAAGGCGCTCAAGGAGCGTACACCTAAATATGAGTGAATTTGACAGACAAGTGAACAATGGGGAGGAGAACTCTCCCTTCTTCTTGGTCCGAGGGCGAGCCGTTCCCCCTGATTTCAGTGAGGAAGACATCGCCTTTGCACAGGAATTGGAGACCCTCTTTGCCCTCGACGAAGAGGACGTACCACCCTACTTTGTACAGACTCTGCTTGAGCCGGATAATCCACGCCTCCAGGTTATTGAGCCTGGGTTTGAGCATAAGACTCGTGCCCATGTCTTTCGTCATCTCAAGTTGCACCGTCGCCTGTTCACCCCACGGCGACCTCCTCTAGGTGGCGTAGTCAATGGAGTCCCGGCGCGATCCCCGTTGTTAGCCTTGCTTGCTTCCTGTCTGCTCTTCATGCTCTTCACGGTTGCGTTCACTAGCCAGTCATTTGCCGAGGGCATGGCGATCTTGCTCCACGATGCCCGCAGCGGCGTCTACCAGGTACATACCTATCCGAAAGGCGTAGCTTCTGTTTCCTACGGACAAAATCATGCGCAACCGAAACACATAAGCCTGGCAGAAGCACAACAGCACCTACATTTTCCCATGTATTGGCCGCAAGTGACTCCAAATAACTATCTTCTGAACAACATGTATCTGTATCAAGAATCAACGCAGATGTGGGCCGATGGCTCCATACTAGAGCTAGAATATGATGACACATCCCCTGGAGCAACAACCCATGGCACAGGAGAAATTGCTATTCGCGAATTTAAGCCGAATGAAGATATACTCCAGGTGGTTGAGGCTGGTGCGGTCCATGCCATACAAATTGATACAAAAGGACGTGCTCAGGCGATCTACGTAGATGGTCAATGGGTTTCGTCCAATAGGTTTTCTCCCCACTGGGTCTACGGTGGTCGGAGTGAACTAATTTATCAGAAGGACGGGGTTGTCTTCTGGATTGTCGGTGATCAACGTGATGGTATAGGCAAGGACGCACTACTGCAGATCGCCCAATCGCTCCAAGTAGTCAATATAGGTCATTTCAGGCACATAGAAGTTGAAATGACCGATGCAGTACAGCTTGTGGATGACTCTTCAGGACTATTTACGGGTGATATCATCGCGGCCTTCCCAGATGATGGTGGGAGTAGCCCATACTTGACCCACGTTGGGCCTGACCAGGTGCCTCAAGAGAAACCTATACAGAAACATGGGATGTATTCATATTGATACCAGTGGCACTTGAAGCCACAGAAGCAGGCGCGTTTTCATACGAGCAGCGATCTACTGACGCCTGAACGCAACGATGATTGTATCACGCTGGATTTTCCAGCCAAGCCAGAAGATTATCGGACTCGTTTTGCGTTGTTCAGTTAGTTAACGTGAAACGGTGCTCCCAAGAGGAGGCGCGAGGATGGCTGACTGGGTGGGACAACAATTTGGCAACTATCGCCTGGTTCGTATATTAGGGGAAGGTGGCTTCGCCGAAGTCTACCTGGGTGAACATATCTACCTCTCGACCCAGGCGGCCATCAAAGTGCTGCATACACGACTGACAGTCGGTGAGATGGAGGGCTTTCGCAACGAGGCACGCACCATTGCCAATTTGGTACATCCCAATATTGTACGCGTCCTGGAATTTGGTGTGGAGAGGAGTATCCCCTATCTCGTGATGGACTATGCTCCTAATGGCTCATTGCGCCAGCGCCATTCCAAAGGTATTCCGCTTCCGCTCCCCATCGTCGTATTCTATATCAAGCAGATCGCTGCTGGCTTACAGTACGCACATAATCAAAAGTTGATCCACCGTGACATTAAGCCGGAGAACATGTTGCTTGGGCGCAACAACGAAGTCTTGCTCAGCGATTTTGGCGTTGCCTTGATCGCCCACAGTTCACGTTCACAGAGCATGCAAGAGGTGGCCGGTACTGTGACCTATATGGCTCCTGAGCAGATTCAGGGCAAACCGCGTCTGGCGAGTGATCAGTATGCGCTCGGTGTCCTCGTGTACGAATGGTTGTGTGGCAGCCCTCCCTTTCGCGGATCTTTTACCGAGATAGCTGTCCAGCATGCCCTAACCCCGCCGTCGCCCTTGCATGAGAAGATTCCAACCATCTCACCATATGTTGAGCAGGTAGTGATGACGGCCCTGGAGAAGGACCCACACAAGCGTTTTGCTGGTGTGCAATCATTTGCTATGGCCTTTGAGCAGGCAAGCCAGATGGCAGAGCCGTTCATGGCTGCCTCACTATGGAGCCAGCCACCTCCACCTCTACCACAGGCACCCTCTCCCATACCACCCAGAATGGATGCTCCACCATCCCCATCATATCCTCCGCCTGGCCCGGTGTCTCCGCCACAGCAGTCTCCCGTCTACCCCAACTTTGTTACTGAGCAGCCGTCTACCTACCCCGTCCTTGTTACCGAGCAGAGCCAACCATCTTGGCAAGTTTCGTCAGCAAACGTCGGTCCATCAAATCAATTAGCATCGCAATCTGTCTCGCCACTGCCTACAACGGGACGTAGAAGCCTCTCTAGAATCAGCGCAAGCGTGATCTCCGGGATTCTTCTCATTGTTGTCGTAGCAAGCAGTGGACTGCTCTATTATTACCTCGCGGTGATACGTACATCTAGAGGCACAACGACTACAACGACTACAGCCAACGCGGTACATGGAGGTACCTGGATCGATGGCCTGTTTCAAGAGCCGGACTCACTGATTCCCAATGCCTCGTCGGAAACATTCTCAGACATGGTCGACCAAGCCATCTGGTCGTCGCTCTTTGTCGGTGACTCCAACGGCAACATTCAACCCAACCTGGTGACCGTGATCCCCACCGTGGCCAATGGCGGCATCAGCGCCGATCTCAAAACCTGGACATTCCATCTGCGCCCGGGCCTCAAGTGGTCAGATGGCCAGCCACTGGACGCCAGAGATGTGGACTTCAGTTGGCGACTGTGGACCAACCCCAAGTTCCCAGCAGCCAGCACGATTGGCTTTAACCTGATCACCTCGACAGACATTTCGTCTGACAACCTGACGATCACCTTCCATCTCAAGCAAGCATTCTCACCCTTCCTCTCCATCTGGACAGATGGCCTGAATGCCCCATTGCCGGCACACCATTTCATGGCTGTCGCCCCCGACAAGATCGTGACATCGCTGGACAACTTGAACCCGTCGGTGACCAGCGGCCCCTTCATGATGAAAGAGAGCAAGCCAGGTGATCACTACACTGTCGTGCGCAACCCCAATTACTATCGTGCCTCTGAAGGGTTGCCGTATCTCGACAGTGTCGTGTTCCGCGTCGTGACCAGCCAGGACATCATCCTCAAGGACTTGCAGGCGGGCACCATCGATTCCGCCTGGTTCCTGGATGTGACCAAGCTGATGACCTACCAGCGCTTGACCAACTACCAATTGACGTCCAACCCCAACGCCTCCAACTTCGAGGCCATGTACTTCAACTTCCACAATAAGATCCTGGGCTCGCACCAGGAGGTGCGCCAGGCAATGGCGATGGCAGTGGATCACCAGACCCTGATCAATACCGCTCGTCATGGCCAGGCGGTCCCTCTTTGCACTGACCATGGCAAAGCGTATCACCCTGGATTTGAACCGGATGCTCCCTGTCCGAAATTCGATCCGGCAGCGGCCAATGCTCTTCTGGACCAGAACGGCTGGATCAAGGGGGCTGACGGGGTACGTACCAAGGCTGGCATGCGGCTGGAGTTTGAGTACTCGACGACAGCCAATAACCTGTGGCGGGCTGACGACGAGTTGACCTTGCAGTCGGACTTCAAGGCCATTGGCGTCAAGATCGACATCCAGAACTATCCGGCCAGCACGTTCTTCGGTTCATTCTTGGGTGGTGGGCAGGCGTCACTTCCTACGGGAGCCCAGCCAGGCAAGGATGACCTGTTCGAATTCGAAAATTCGTGGACCTACGACGCCGATGACTCCTCGTTGTTTGCCTGCAACCAGTTCCCGCCTAATGGGGCCAATTTTGCGTTCTACTGCAACCCCCAGCTAGACAAGCTCTTCATGCAAGAGCAGGCAACGGCCGATCCGACAGCGCGCCAGATGGTTTTCAACCAGATCCACCAGATCTACCTGACAGACTTCCCCTTAATCACGCTGTACGGTCCAGTGGATATCGCTATGCACAAGATAGGCGTGCATAACTACACCCCCGGCCCAGAGGGCGCTTCGGAGACGGTCAACATCTGGGAGTGGTGGTGTGATGGCGGCCACTGTTAGGCCTGCTGCGGACTAACAGTGAAGTCATCGACGGACACGAATTGGTTGAGCGGCGTTGACTTTTATGGTATGATTGTGCCAGGGTCCCCGTAGCTCAGTGGATAGAGCATCGAGGACTGATTGTGGATTTTCTTTTTGCGCGGGACATACTATACTATAGCTATGACAGTGTAGCTCAATGGATAGAGCGTTCGCCTCCGGAGCGAGAGGTTGCGGGTTCGATCCCCGCCACTGTCACTAAATCTCGTAATCCTTTGCCCAACGCACTCCTGCGCTAAACGCGTTTTTCCCCTGTTTTCCTGTAGGTTCGAGGCGCAGATTCGTATCACCTATAGGGCATTTATCAACATGGATCATATAGGTTTTTCTCAAGTTATGGCTATAGACACCAAAATACTCACCATCTCCTTGATAGCCCCGTTTTTGCCGTTTCCCCTTTCCACCCAAGTTATACGCGTTGAAAAACAAGCACGTACCATCCTGAGATAGCCGGGCAGACTTACATTGAATGCGCACTAGTTGCGCCTTTTTGTCCGAACTTACAGGAACATAGTAGGCAAGATCATAGCGGAGATGATTGCCGACTGGCTCTAGAACTTCAAACCCCAACTCGATTAAACGTTGCGCTATAGCAAGGTGGGCGACTAACCCTTTCCTGGCGGTATCTCCAAACATAGATGTCCTCTCCCCAATCTGGTATGTGTGCAGTTAGATTTCGTAGTCGCATGCCCATATTACTTTTTTTGTCTGGTTATTCTTCGATGGCTGTACTCGTAGATGTACCTCTCCGGCGTATGGGACGAGGTCCACCGGAACGAGATACACTTTGTTGAGTTCCTCGCAGTACACCCCGAAGTATTCAGAATCCCCGATATATCCACGCCTGCCAGTGCGTCCTCCTGTCCTGTTAAAGTTTTTGAAGAGGACACAACCTATGTCAGGTACGTAACGTCCTGCTTTGCACTGGATGCGAATGATTTGCGCAGTCTCTTCTACATAGTATGCCAGGTCATAACGGAGATCATCTCTAAGAGGTTGAAGCACCTCCAGACCTCTGGAAACCAATTTGTGTAGCACTGCCGTATGTGCAGCCAACCCAATTCTTGCCGGGTTCTTGTCTTTTCCGAACATGTATGCAATTCACCCTTCTCATATCTATATCTGTTTTGGTATATAGCTTCATAAAAAGCATAGCATGACAAACAGGTAAAGTCAACAATATTTTGGAGTGATTTAGTATATCATAGAATAATTGAACAATGTTGGTAAAAATAGGTCTCATTGACAATCCTACGAATAAATAGTATTATCTGGTAAATCTAAGAAAGGGGACAAGCGTGTTAGAAGAGATTCTTGACGCTGACGAAGTAGCCAAGCTCCTAAAAGTTCATCCACGAACAGTTAAGCGCCTTGCCAGTGAAGGTATTTTGCCAGGGTTTAAGGTAGGTAGTCAATGGAGATTCCGACGCGAGGCCATTAACGAGTATATCAGGCGACAAGAGCGACAACACGAAGATCAAAAGAAAGATAATTGACGCTTTACTTGCTAGCTATCAGGGATACAGGACGTGTACAACGCCGAAACCAAAGCGTCTGAGACGGAATGTAGGCTATACCATAACATGCTCTTGTTGAACCAGACACACCAGTTCGAGTCTCGCCAGGGGCACTTTTTATCAGGGAACGTGAAATGCTTTTCAATTCGTATACAAGCTGAACCATCTTCCGCATCTGTTTTCCTTCTATAAAGCGGGTATCCGTCAGATTTTTGCGTCGTATTCATGGCAGGGTAGCCTTGCAGGCGAAGCCCCGCTACTACTCTACTCTCTGGGAGCGAGTACTCGTGTATAGTAGTGGCGGGGCTTGCCCCTGCCATGCTCCCGCGCGCTCTCAGATACCCATGATGACATAAATATAGTTGCGTGTCTCGGCAGGCAGACAATTCATCCAGTTCGCGCCACACACGTTGACAGCATACTGGACGGCACCGGTCCCAGCATTGTAGGCAGCCAGAGCCATAGCGTAGTTCCCGCCGTACTGGTTCACATAGCTTGCCATCAGACGAGCAGCACCTTGCAGAGCCTGAGAGGGATTCCAGGGATCGATGCCCTGGCTAGCAGCAGTAGCTGGCATAAACTGAGCGATACCGATAGCTCCTGCGGGAGAAACAGCGTTGGGGTTGAAGAGACTCTCCTGGTTGATTTGCCGCACAAAATAGTCTGGCGAGATACCTGCGTCGATGGCATCCTGCTGTGCGATAGCAACGTACTGACTATGCGGTAGACTGACAGGGGGCGGGGGCGGAAGGTTGGCCTTTGTGTTCTGTGTCTGAAGCTGCCAGATCAGTTGCTGCACTTGAAACCAGTTACTGATGCCCCTGAAGATCGGGAACCCATACTGTCCGGTAGCCAACGGCGAGAGAGAAAGCAGCGAAACGATGACGACGAACACCAGGGTAGCGAGAACAATGGCCTGACGAAGACGTGGGCTCATTTGCCTGGGCAACGGAGTTGTGATCTTTGATCCAGCACGTTTGTGTTTTTCTGAGCCAGGGATGAATACTATGCGCTCAGCAGTCCTGGGGGACATCATCGCTTGCAAAACAGTGGTAAGCGATGATGTGGAGGTTATGGTGGGTTGTATATCTGAAATGGCCACGAGCGGCTCGGTGATCCTTGTGGAATCCTGTGTTGGCATGGTATGTAGCATGCCAGAAGAAGCCGCGAGCGGTCCAGTGATGACTATGCGATGTTCGTCTGTCTGTAGGATAAGCGGTTCAGTCGTAGCAGAGATGTGAGGTGAGACAGCTTCTTTTGCTGGTTCTCCCTCCATCAAATCGGCTACATCAGTCGGCTGAAACGGCAAAAAAGGACGAAACTGCTGCATAACCTACCTCTCATCACTAAGTATACATACATTAACTTGTGCTATCGCCGAGTTTACTCAACTCTCCACAGGTCGTCAATGTATTGTGCATGAAGTAGGTTAAGAATAGGACAGAACTCCCACAAATCTTAACCGAATCTCAACCGAATCTTAACCGGGTAGCATCACTTCCTCTCAAGCCAGTACGATATTCTGTTTGCGTGCGAGAAACTCCAACTTCCCCACCAGGTTTCCAATCACCTGGTCCCATAGAAACTGCTCTGCCGTTTGTCGGCCAGCGTAACGAATGCGCTCCTGCTCCTCAGGATGACGACGCAAATGCAGCAGGTAGCCAACAATCTCGTCAGGATCATCGGTTTCAACTACGATAGCATTCTCGAACGAGATGGCATAATCTTCACCAGTAGAGCCTGTGATAGCAATACCCTGCGCCGCCATGACTTCGAGGGCAACAAGGCCAAATGGCTCATGGCCACTGTTTGCTAACGTCGCATCAGCAGCTGCATAGATGGTGCGCACAAATTCTTCGGGCAGGAAGAAGCGCAGGTTATAAATATCCGCTTGGCCAGCTTTCGCCATGATATCCAGGCATTGTTCAAGATCAGGTCGACGGGCTACCACATCACGAATCTCCAGGCCCAATCTATAGGCATGACTGAGCACTTCTGCCCCATGTGGCTCGATGCCGCCACGCACGAAGAGGGTGACTGGATGACCACTGTACTTCAGGCGAGCTACCGCTTCGATGGCCATCATCCAGCGTTTGTCGGGGTCGAAGCGACCAATCTTGAAGAGGAAGAAGCGACTAGGATCGCCCCGGCGTGCAATCTCGCGCAGTCGCTCCACTGCCTTCTGATCGACAGAGGCCAGGTGGCGCGCAGGAATGCCATTGGGGATGACCAATGGGTTGACACCGTAGTCCCACATCTTGTGTTTCATGTACTTGCTGACAGTGCAGAGCGTGGAGACATAGCTGAGACGCCCCCAATTGATGCGATGCAGGGACATCAGGCTATTGAGGTTCCAGAGCATCAGCACCTTCTGACGTACGCCAAACCAGTGAAGTAAATCAGAGGTGCGACAAATCGCCTCAGCGGTTTGCCAGTCCTCGCCCATAACGACGACCGTTTTGCCCTCGGCCACCGCCGGACGGACGATCTGTTCATAAATATGATAGGGCACGCTTGCGTTGAAGTCACGAAGTTTACCTTCTTCGCCATCGTAGACACCGTTGAGGTGGTATTTGCTGATCCACTGTGACCAACGCTTGAGGACCAGGCGACCATTGACGCGCAGTTCGACCGAAGGCTTGGATGGGTCGCCAATAAAGATCAGGTGCGTGGTATAGCCTTGCATAGCCAGGGCTTCACTGAGTTCGCTGACGCGCGTCCCCAGGCCGCCAGCAGTGGAGTAGACATCGGGTCCCTCGAAACTTAACAGAACAAAAAGCGTGTTCTCTGGGGATATGGCTCCATCTTGTTCAATCATCATGTGCTGCTATCCTCTTCTTAAAAAATTATTATTCATGATCCCCTCCAATTTGGATACCCACGGGTTCAGCCGATGCCGGGAAAAATTGGCTGCCCGCAGGCAGGAAACCCCTTGCGGGGGACCGTTTTGAATGGGAACGGTCAAACCCCACCTCTCAGGTTTCCCCTTGAGGGTAATGTTGGCCTCGACAAGGTTCGCTCAGGTTTGTGTGTCAGCAGCACTGGGTAGACCCCGTTTCCCTGTTTAACCACTGACCGCAGTGTCCAGGACTGGCCTCGCATCCTGAGAGTGCCTATGTATTCTGAGCGAACGTAGCTTGCACCAGGCTGATTGTATCCAGACTGTCCGTGCAAACTAAGTCTGGTCAAGTCCGAGACTTGTGAGAGACGGGCAGAAATCACCCCTGCTCACAAGCCTCCGCCAAGAGGCGGGGGTACTTGACGGTTGACCGGGTAACGGAGGCTGGATGGTACACGTATCTTGTGGGGCGACCTGTGGAGCACTGAGTAGTGGCGGTCGGCATCCCTGCTCTGCATTTCCCGGCCTTTCTGTGCGTTGTTCACGCAAGCTTCGCCTGATCGTCAGGTTAGAAAGGTACTCTCTACGTTTTAGTATAGCACGCCGATTCAGTAGAGATTGTTTTCTGCACATAAGTAAGTATATCATAGGTTAGGAGCATTATACCTGTCATACAGCGAAAAAGCTCCGCCGCACATTTGAAGTTTGCCATCTTGCAATATACGAGTTCATCTGTGCTATGATATACTGCCAACGAGAAGTATTCTAGCCGCAGCGAGAAAGGGAGTCATGAGGAATCAAAAGACCCAGCCCGGCAACACAGTAACGAAGGAGAACTACACCCTTGGTAGCTAAAACTGAAGCATCCATACAAGGTTTGCGGCGGGCCAATCAGGCCACCGCGCGGCTCTTACGGGACCTTGCCCGCATGGCGCGCCCTGGCGTCACCACCGGCGAATTGGATGAATATGCCATGAGTTACATCACCCAGCTGGGTGCAGAGCCCGTCTTTCATACAGAAGAGGGTTTCCCCGGCTGCATCAATACTTCCATCAACGATGCCGCCGTCCACGGTGTGCCAGGCAAGCAGAGACTGAAGATAGGTGATATCCTGAGCATAGATGCAGGCATGATCCTGGACGGATACTGTGGCGACTCCACCATCACCGTACCGATTGGCAAGGTAAGCCCGCAGCACCAGTATCTTATCAACACCACGCACGAAGCGATGATGGCAGGTATCCGCGCTGCCATGCCGGGAAATCACATCGGCGATATAGGCTACGCCATACAGACGTTTGCTGAGTCACGAGGCTTTCATGTCCTGCGCGAGTATATCGGCCACGGCCTGGGTAGGCGCATGCACGAGCAACCCGACGTGCCGAGCGTTGGGCGTCCTGGAACCGGTCCGGTCATACCCGAGGGATTGGTCATCACGATTGAGCCGATCCTGGTAGAGAAGTCACCGCGGGTAAAAGTCGATGCCGATGGTTGGACAGTCCGCACATTAGACGGCGGTTGGGCCGCGCAGTTTGAGCATACCGTGATCGTGACACCAGACGGCGCGCTGATCCTAAGCGAACCGTATCAGAACATAATAGAACCGTAACAACGATAGTGGTAAGAACATAAAGGACACATCCCTCATGCAGCAACTCCCATTGGCGCAACCCCGAAAGCCTGATGAACCGCTTCCCGAAGCCCGTGAGGTGGCTCCCAGCATCTGGAAAATCACCATGCCCATTCCTTTTCCGTTGCGTACCGTCAACATGCACGTTCTGGTCGGCAATGATGGATGGGCACTGGTTGACACAGGTATGGGTATGCCCGATGGTCGAGCAGCTTTCAAGGCAGGACTGCAACGCGCCGGAGTGAGCATCGATAAACTCCGTGCCATCGTCTTGACCCATCACCATCCCGACCACGTCGGCCTATCTGCTGAATTATATGAACAAAGTGGCGCAGCAGTCTACATGCATCCTATCGATGAAGCCGATCTCCAAATCGCCTGGTCAGGGAAGATGCCCCAGAGGTTCGGTCGCGTTTCGCACTTTTTCAGTCAACACGGCATGCCTCCTACCGAACTGTGGCTTTCACAGATAGACCCGCAGGTCATGCGCGACATCATTCGCGTCCCACCACATGAGACGTTTACACTCGTCGAAGATGGACAATACATCGACCTGGTAGGTGAGCGTTACCGCGTGATTTGGACGCCAGGACACTCTGACGGCCATATCTGCCTCTTCCGTGAGCGCGATGGCGTTTTCCTGGCCGCCGATCATGTCTTGCCACGCATCACGCCGAATATTGGCCTCTATTCGGAATATCAACGCCCGAATCCACTGAGCGATTACAAAGACTCGTTGAGGAAAGTTTCGCCATTGCCAGCCAGTATCGTCCTGCCTGGACATGGCGAGCCGTTTATCGATCTGGCCGGACGCACCAAAGAAATTTTGGAGCATCACCGGCAACGTGAGATGCAGATTCTCACATTGCTTGAAGATCGACCACAGCACGCCTACCAGGTTGCACAGCAACTTTTTGGCCGGCGCATGCAAAACAACGAAGCACAGCGCATGGCAATGGCCGAGACACTTTCGCACCTGGAATACCTGCGCATCGCGGGACAGGTGGAACAACATCGCACAACGGACGGGCTAATTTTGTATGCCGTGGTCTAGTTAACTGGCTTCTGAGAGCATCTCAGAAGGTTTTTTTCTGTTTGCTCCATTGGTCTCGATTGGCTTCCCATGCGACTTTATAGTGCGCGTCAAGGACTGAGGCGGAGTTATACCCTTGTATTTCTCAAAAACGCATGCTATACTCCTTAACGGAATGGTAGCGAGGCTGTGATACCGCTTCCGAGGCCCAACAATATGGTGTTGGGATGAGAAACGATACGTGTTGACTGTTGTAAGGAGGATTTCGAACCCATGGCCACAACCAAAAAAACTAAGGCATCTACCACGGCTAAAGCAGCCGCACCAACTTCAGCGTCTGCATCAGCCAAGACCGCGTCGACAACGGTAGGTCGACAAGAGCTGTCAAAGCGCATTTCTCAGCAAGCAAAGATATCGCAAAAGCAAGCTGCAGAAGTGCTAGAAGCCACGCTGGATTCTATCCGTGAGGCGCTCCAAGGTGGCGATGAAGTCCGCCTGGTAGGCTTTGGTTCCTTCAAAGTACGCCAGAGCGCCGCACGCAAGGGAGTCAACCCACGCGATCGCAAACCCATCGAGGTGCCCGCGAAGGAGCGCGTGCGTTTCTTCCCTGGCAAAGAACTAGCAGAAGCTGTCCTCAAAAAGAAGTAACCTGTAGTGTGACCTGTGAAGCTGCGCTTCACATTTTTCCTCGCTACCAAAGGATTTTAAGTAGGGGCCCGATTTATCGCGCCCGGGGTGAGGAGGGCAGTCTGTCGTGACGACGGCGTAGCCCTACCCCGCGGGCGTGATAAATCGGGCTCCTACGTTCGCTTGCTTGCAAGGGGTTATGCTGCGTTGCTCTGGAATCTCTGCCACCAATAGAGTACAATAGAGGAAAAATAGATACGAACAATGGAGTACGACCTATGGCGATCAGCAACGCAACGCTTGTGGGGCTAAACCGAATACAACTGCTGGAGATGCACTACAAGATGGTACTCTTACGCCGCTTCGAGGAGAAGAGTGCTGAAGAATACACACGGGGCAATATTGGCGGTTTCATGCACCTCTATATTGGTCAAGAGGCCGTGGGAGTAGGGGCCATCAGCACCCTTGGCCCCAGGGACAAAATCCTGTCCAGTTATCGAGAACATGGACATGCATTGGCCAGAGGCATGGACCCAGGAGTAGTGATGGCCGAGCTTTTTGGTAAGATTACTGGTTGCAGCAAAGGCAAGGGCGGCTCGATGCATATGTGGAGCAACGAGCTAGGCCTGCTTGGCGGCAATGCCATTGTCGCTGCGCAGATGCCCATTGCCGCAGGGGTAGCCCTTGCCGCCCAATATCAGGAGCAAGATGCAATCACTATGTGCTTCTTTGGCGATGGGGCTGTTGACGAGGGAGCTTTCCACGAATCCCTCAACCTGGCATCTATTTGGAAGTTACCCGTCGTCTACATCTGCGAAAATAATCAGTATTCCATGGGCATGGCGGTAGAAAAGGCATGGGCAGTGGATAGCCTGCTTCCGCGTGCCGCAGCCTACAATATACCAGGCGAACAGGTAGATGGCATGGATATCATCGCTGTGTACGAGGGGGTAACGCCAGCAGTCGAACGAGCTCGCCAAGGCCAGGGGCCAACGTTGCTGGAGATCAAGACCTATCGTTTCCGTGGCCACTCTATGACCGACCCCGCCTACTATCGTACTCGCGAAGAAGTGCAAGAATGGCGTTCCACACGCGACCCCATTGGCATATTCGAGAGGAAATTGCTGGAACTGGGTATAGCTACGCAGGAAGAATTTGACGCCAACGACGCCAGGGCTATACAGGTGGCTGAAGATGCCGCCGCATTCGCTGAGAACAGCCCATTCCCTACACCGGACGAACTCTACGCCGATGTGATGGTCGATAATTCCACCGCCCTCAGCTACCGCTACGAGAGGAACTAGGAGTTTATGCGCACAATTACCTATCGCGATGCGCTGCGTGAAGCCATCCGCGAGGAGATGCTGCGCGACGAGCGCGTGTTCATAATGGGCGAAGATATCGCCGGCTACGGCGGTACCTATGCCGTCTCCAAGGGGCTTTTTGAAGAATTTGGCCCAAAGCGGGTACGCGACACTCCCCTTGCCGAAGAGGTGATTACAGGAGCCGCGATTGGGGCTGCCCTGGGTGGCCTGCGTCCTATTCTCGAACTCATGACTATTAATTTCAGCCTACTTGCCAGCGATCTCATCGTCAATAGTGCCGCCAAATTGCGTTACATGTTCGGTGGACAGCCCGAAGTGCCGCTAGTCATACGCACACCCGGTGGAGGTGGTGCACAACGTGGTGCGCAGCATTCCCAGATGTTCGAGTCCTGGTATGCGCATATTCCAGGCTTGAAGGTGGTCATGCCTGCAACCCCTTATGACGTCAAAGGCATGCTCAAATCAGCAGTACGCGATCCTGATCCGGTGCTCTTTATTGAGCACGAGCTGCTGTATAACGTGAAGGGCGAGGTGCCCGACGAGGATGTTGAATATACCGTGCCACTCAACCGAGGCGAGGTGAAACGCGAAGGGCATCATCTCACCATCATTACCTTCTCGCGCATGCTCCATGTCTCGCTACAGGCGGCTGAAGAACTTGCTAAATCAGGCATTCAAGTAGAGGTCATCGACCTGAGGAGCATTCGCCCCATCGACATCGACCTGATCCTCGATTCCATCAAGAAGACGAACCGTGTTGTCATTGTTGAAGAGGGCTGGAAATATTACGGTACGGGCCAGGGCCTGGCTGCACTTATCTATGAATATGCCTTTGACTATATGGACGCACCCATCCAGCACGTCAACAGTGCTGATGTTCCGATGCCATACTCAAAAGTGTTGGAACGCGCCGCTCTCCCCAATAAAGACGATGTCATCAAGGCTGTGAAGGCGATTGTACCGGCAACTCTCGTTGGTAGATAGCTCGGAGCATATGTGTCAAGGACCCCCGGCTAAAGCCAGGGGGCTTGCAGTGGGGGCGCATTAGTTCCGTCTCTGCAAGCCTCGACTTGACTAGTCTCAGCCAGGGCCGAGCAATCGGCTATCGGGCTACGTTCGAGGCGAATGCATAGGTACCCATGCGTGCCCGCTCTAGCGCATGGCTCTACGGTGGATGGTTAAAAGGCTTGCGGGGTACGAGCCGGTGCTGTCCATACACAAACCGCTCACGAACCTTGACGAAGAGCACCGTACGTTTGCACGGGAACGGACTTCACTTTTGTTGAGGTCAAACGAGGAGTAGACCGTGTTTCTGCTCTTCCCCCGCAAGGGGCTTCTCTGGCTCGACGCCAGAGCCAATTTTTCCCGGCATCGGCTGAACCCGTGGGTATCCAAATTGGAGGCTTCATGAAAAGAATAGAAATGCCCAAGATGGGCGACACGATGGAAGAAGGCAAGATTCTCCGCTGGATCAAAAATGAGGGCGACCCGGTCAAAAAGGGGGAGTCGCTGGCAGAGGTTGAGACAGACAAGGTGAATATTGAGATAGAGGCCTTCGTCGGCGGCGTGCTGCGCAAGATACTCGTCGCTGAGGGAGCGTCAGCCCCCGTCGGGGCGACCATTGCGTTAATCGGCTCACCCGATGAACCTCTACCGGAGAATGCTGGCGAAAGGCTTGGGGCTGCACCCGCAGTGAACCAGGTACAACAAGCTCCGCGAGGAGGTACTGCTACCCAATCAAACGGAGCAGCAAAAACCGCTACTAACGAGCAGGCAAGCATAGGGATGTCTGCCTCTGCTCAGGCACAGAAAGGCTCTGAGAAAGTAAATGCGGCATCTTCGCCGGTTGCTAGCGGGCGTTCACCGGCATCAACTACGAGCAACCAGGACCGTATCTTTATCTCGCCCCTGGCACGCCGACTGGCACAGGACAATCAGCTTGACTATAGGCAGATCCGCGGCACAGGACCCAACGGGCGAATTATTAAGCTGGATATCGAAGCAGCCCTGACCCAAGGGAAACAAGCGGTGCAACCACCAGCTGTAGCAGCAGAACGCGAACTGGTATCAGAACCAGCGCCCGTAGCCACCGACACAGACGAAGTCGTCGAGATCCCGCTCACAGCCATGCGGCGTACCATCGCCAAACGCCTGAGCCAGAGTATGCAGACTGCACCACACTTCTACGTGACCAGTGTGATCGACACTGGAAAACTCGCCGTCCTGCGACAGGAAATCAACGCATACGCCGCCAGTGAACCGGTGCCGGTCAAGGTCAGCTTCAACGACCTGATCATCAAAGCGGTAGCACGAGCCCTGGTACGCATGCCGCAGGTCAACATCTCCTTTGCAGAAGATCGCATCTTACAGAAGAAGCAGGTGCATATCGGCGTCGCAGTGGCGCTGGACCAGGGTTTGATTGTACCTGTATTGCGCAATGCCGACCAGCGCGGCATCCATGATATCGCACGAGAGTCACAACGCCTGGCAGAAGCGGCACGCAGCGGCAAATTGCGCCCAGAAGAGTTCAGCGGTGGCACCTTTACTGTGAGCAACCTGGGCATGTTCGACGTGGAGAGCTTTACCGCGGTGATCAATCCGCCGGAGTCCGCCATTCTCGCCGTCGGCTCGATTATGCCGACGCCGGTGGTGGTAGACGGCCAAGTGGTGGTGCGCGACCGCATGAAGGTGACGCTCTCTTCTGATCACAGGGCAATCGACGGTGCAACCGCCGCGCGCTTCCTGCAGGAGGTCAAACGACTGTTGGAGGAGCCGCTGGGTGTGCTCTTATAGTCAGGAACCCTATCTCCTTGAAGGGGATGGACTTGCGCACTGTTCCCCTGCGGAGCGTTCTTTCCTTCCACCCCATTGTATGGGGTGGAAGGAAAGAACGGAGTTTCTATGAATTGGGGGAAGTTATTATGTCTACGCATACTATTAATGGTGTGACCCTGGAACTGCTGCAAGGAGACATTGTAAAAGTGCAGGCGGATGCCATTGTCAATGCGGCAAACACCTGGCTTGCAGGTGGCAGCGGCGTCGATGGTGCGATCCATCGAGCAGGCGGGACAGAGATTATGGCGGAATGCCGGAAGATTGGCGGCTGCCCTACAGGAAGCGCAGTAGCAACGACGGCGGGGAAGCTCAAGGCGAAGTACGTTTTTCATGCTGTCGGGCCAATATACAGCGGTAGCGATGAGGATGAGTGGCTGCTGAAGAGTGCCTATCAGACGTGTCTTGCCCTGGCAGAGCAACACAAGCTGGAAAGTATGGCTTTCCCTTCGCTCAGTACGGGTGTCTATGGGTACCCACTGGATTTGGCGGCTCCTGTGGCTCTGGGAACGATTATCGAGCATATCAGGAAGCCGACGAGCCTGAGGCGGGTGACGATGGTGCTATTTGGTGATAGCGCGTACCGGGCGTATGAGCAAGCGCTGGCAAGGCTTTTGGCAAGGTCATGATCGCTATGTTTCGACTAACTCGTGTTGCAGTTCGCGTAGCCAGTCGATGAGGGCGTGCGTTTGATAGATGCGACTACGTAATACTACGTGATCAAAGAAGGCCATATCACCAGTCTCAGGGTCGGTAGGATGTTGGGACTCAAGATGCTCGAGAAATCTGAGACAGGCCGCGATCTGCTGGTTGACCAGATGGGCACTTTGCTGCGGTATAATACGCTGCACGAAGTAGAGCTGGATGAGGAAGAGGAGGCGAATTTCTCGTGGCCGCTCAACAGGCTCGGTCAGCCAGCGGAGAAATGTGTCACGTCCCGAGGCTGTAAGGTGAAAGACTTTGCGCAGCCGACGAGTGCCCTGCGACTCCAATTGGGCCTCGATGTAGCGCAGACGTTCGAGTTTCTTGAGAAAGGCGTACATCTGGCTCATTTCCAGGTGGACGATTTGCCCTAGTGTACCGTTTTCGAACTGTTGAAACATCTCATAGCCGTGCATGGGACGATGTTCGAGTAGTCCCAGGATGGCGTATTCGGCTGGTTCGCTGATCTGCATCGTATTCTCCCAGAGGAAGTAACAAGAACACGGCCATTATAGCAAGGGAAACCTGGCGACCGCAAGTCCAAGTCTACCAGGGCAACCGCAAGGGCCCACCCCGCGCCACACCTCCACTCTTGCCCCTACCATACTATGGCTTTGCGATCCCAGCATTGCGTTTGTTACGACGATTCCGAATCCCCGGTTGTTGGAAGAACCTTTCATACACCCCAACTTGACGCATTGATCCTTTTCCCCATACAATGGTTGTGTTCTTGTTAGTTCCTCTGGCGGGACAGATACGTAGCGCTGCCACACATTCCCAAGAACTGGTGAAGTATGTCTATTCTAGACAAGAAGCTACCCGAGACGCCTGTCCGAAAGTCGCGGCGTAAGCGAATTATCGTTTCGGGCGTACTCGTCGTACTGGTTCTCATTCTGCTCCTTTCCACCGATATATCTAACGATATTGCCCTGGTCGTGCATTTCTTCGCTCCACCAAGTCACTTCACCTACCATGGCCATTCTGGCTATGTCAGTGCCGTAGCATGGTCGCCGGATGGCAAGCAAATTGCTTCGGCGAGTGGGGATGGCACGGTACAGATATGGGATCCTTCCTCTGGAGGTCCCGCGATGAATCGGGGACCTACTATCTACACCTCTCGTGGTCATGATAAGGATGTTTTTTGCCTGGCATGGTCGCCGGATGGCAGGTACATCGCCAGTGGCGGTCTGGACACGACGGTACAGGTGTGGAATGCGAGTAATGGAAAGCGTGTCTATAGCTATCATGGCCATGCTGATGCTGTATTTTCTGTGGCCTGGTCGCCGGATGGCAGGCGTATCGCCTCGGCAAGTGAAGATGGTACGGTGCAGGTCTGGGATGCGATGACCGGTGAGAATGTCTTCACCTTTGGTAACAGCACTCCCGTCAGGGGAACTCCCGTTCCGTGGAATACCGTGGCGTGGTCCCCGGATGGCAAGCGCATCGCCGCCGGGGGTAATGGTGATATCCAGGTTTGGGACGCCAGCAATGGACAGAATGTCGTCTACTACGGCTACCATGCTGGTATTGCGCACGCGGTAGCATGGTCGCCGGATGGCAAATACCTGGCGGTTGGCAGGTCCAACACCACAGTGGAGGTGTGGGATGTTGCGACAGTGCGTAACGTCTATACATATAATGGCCATACGTCTGATGTGCTGGCTGTGGCATGGTCTCCTGATGGGAAACGCATAGCATCCGGCAGCGCCGATGGTACGGTGCAGGTGTGGGATGCTTTTACAGGCGAGCATGCGTATGTCTATCGAGGCCATGCCGATTTTTCTCTTGGCCACTTCACGCCCGGCGCAGGGGTGAATAGTGTAGCGTGGGACCCTGTCTGGGGGACAGGTATGCCGGATGGGACGCACATTGCATCGGCCGGCACAGATGGTACGGTGCAGGTATGGTTGCCAGGGGGTTAGAGTCAGTTTGATGATCCAGACCTGCTGCGGCAGTCTGGCTAATCAAAGAGTGAATAGCCCGAGATTAGCCCGGGTGCCGCAGCAGCCCGGGATCATCGAGCACAACATGGTAATACAGCACACACAAACAAGCCTCCCACCTGGTCCGAGGGGGCTGCCTGTCGTCGGGGATGCGCTGGCGTTCAGTAAGTACCCGCTGGGTTTTCTGCGTAGGTTAGAGCGGAGGTATGGAGCAAACCAACAGTGATTGAAAATGTATGGAAACGTGGTGAAACGTGTGCTTGTTCCACACATTATTCCCGTACGCCCTCCTTCTTTGCCAACGTCCTGATGGCTTGCTCTATCACAGCAGATTGGCTGATGCCAAGCCCCTCTGCAAGCCGTTGGAGAAGCATTTGTGCCGTATCGCTCAAGCGAATACTCGTCTTTTTCTTTGCCAGATTGACAGAGTACCACATGTTATGTACAATGCAAGTACGTGTAAACCTCCCGTTCGCTACGCTTCGTGTGTAGTGGGAGGCGTGCGGGTAGTGGCTTCGTCCGCACGAAAAAACGCTTGTGGAGGGTGGACCGCGCTGGCCCGAGCAATCAGGTGAAACGACGCCCGTTGAAGCAAGTACTGGAGTGTGGTTACACACGTTTTACTACATTTTAGGAAGCAGCATCCACGGAATTTCACCAGTAGCGAGGTGAACGCGGACCTGCGTGGTCTGCTTGGTAATGGCTTGCTCAACATGGGTTTGATGATCCAGACCTGCCTATAGCTCCCCGATTTATCGTGGGAGTCTGGATCATCAAACACCTTCTACCTGCTCTCGCGACACCCGATCGTCTATAAGAAATTGCTGGCCGAATTACATGGTGTGCTGGCGGGACGTGACCCAACGGTGGAAGACTTGCCAAATCTGCCGTACCTGGATTGGGTGGTGAACGAGTCATGGCGCATGTACCCGCCTGCCTGGCTGCAGGGACGGCGTGCAGTCGAGGCGTTCGACCTGGATGGCTACCACCTGTCGGCGGGCATGTTCGTGTTGTACAGTCAGTGGGTGCTGCACTACTTGCCGCATATCTGGGGCGACCCGTATGTGTTTCGACCCGAACGCTGGGATCCGCAAAACGGGCAGAAGGTGCCTCAGGGAGCCTATATCCCGTTCGGCGGCGGCCCGCGTATATGCATCGGCATGCCGTTTGCGCAGTTCCGTCTATCCGCTCTATGAGCCGCGATTGGTGCCAGGGCATCGCGTTGTACTGCTTGTCATCCTGAGCGCAGCGAAGGATCTCTGCGTCCGAAGTATGGCATGAAGGTGATATGGGAGTCAGTGAGGTGACAAGGCCACTACCGCACGACGATGGTTAGATTCATGCCAACGTGAATAGTGCAGTAGAGGTCGGTTTGTAATAAAAAGAGAAATTGAATGGGGATTGACAAGTAACAAGGTTCGAGATAAAATCTTCAACGTAATCAGTAATATGCTTGCCCTCGTGGCGGAATGGTATACGCAGCAGGTTGAGGGCCTGTGCCGAGAGGCGTGGTGGTTCGAGTCCACTCGAGGGCACCCCGAATTGGAAGGGCACCTGCAAAAGGTGCCCAATTCTATAGCTACATGGGCGACTAGCTCAGTTGGTTAGAGCGGCTGCTTTACACGCAGTAGGTCTGGGGTTCGAATCCCTAGTCGCCCACTCTAAATGAGCCTGGCAGGCTGCTCTAGTGACACCCCTCGTTGAGCTTATCAGTAGGTTTAGTTTGATGATCCCGACCTGCCGCAGCAGGTCGGGATCATCAAACTAAAGATTAGCCACGCTAGAACGGAAGGTAGCTGCTATGGAACTACAACGCCTTTATGATGAAAGAAAGGCGGCGGAGAATACTCCTTCTGAACAAGCGTACAATTATTCTGAGATTAATCATAATCTCACCTTGCTTCTTGGTATTGCTTCTGGTCAGGAGCACACTATTAGACTGATGCAGGGTGACCTAGGTATTATCAGGGAGCGGGTAGAACATCAGGAGGAGGATATCAGGGCGATAAAAGATGATCTGGGTATCATCAAGGAGCGTATTGAACAGCGTTTCACCTCTTTGGAAGGGAAGTTTGAACAGGTGTTACAGCACCTTGCCGCTCTCACAACAAAGCTTGAGCAGGGAATGTGAGTGAGACTCAGAAATCCGACAAACTTCCGGGTGATGGGAAGCGCTACGAAATCCTGAATGGAGTTATGAAAGGCAGGGCCGGAGATGACAATCGTTGAGAAACCAGCAATGGTCATACCTGCTGATTGGGTGCCAGGACCGGAACAAGGCTCCTGGACATATGATGATTATGCTGCGCTCCCTGATGATGGGCAACGATATGAAATTATGAATGGAGTGCTTGTGATGGCACCTGCGCCTAGTCCAGAGCATCAAGATATCGTTGGTATGATTCTTCATTACTTACTGATCCAGGTCAAATTTGCCGGTCTAGGGCGTGTGTTCACGGCCCCTCTCGATGTCGATCTGGGGCTAAAGAATGTGTATCAGCCTGATGTCGTCGTTGTACTGAATGCACATCTGGACAGAGTGGCAGCAAAGAAAATCGTTGGAGCCCCTGATCTGGTAGTTGAAGTAGCTTCTGATAGTACTGCAGCTATGGATCGGATCGCCAAGTATGATGTTTATGCTCATGCCGGGGTAACGGAGTATTGGATTGTTAAACCTGAGAGGAAAACCGTTGAGATTTTCCTCTTAGACAATAGAAAGTATCGTTCGCTCGGTATCTTCAGTGGACAGCAAACGTTGCCGTCGCAGGTCGTGCCTGGACTGCCGGTAAGAGTGGAGCAGTTTTTTGTGTGAGCCTGTCAGGTGTAAAGAAAAGGAAATTACTTTTTACTTCACGGCACTCCAGATTGTCCAGCAGTCTTGTTCGACAATCTCCGCACCGTCGTCATTCTGTGCGTGTTCTTCGATGTAGGTGATATAGGTGACGAAGTCCTGCAGCTCATTATCTGTTAACTCGCGCGGGATGGTCTGACTACTACGCGCCAACAAATCTGCCACCAGAGAATCAAGATTCGGATAGATTGTTCTCGTCTCCCAAAATTTCCGCTCCTTGGTCTGTCGAAACCCGACAAGTTGCAACGTTTGTAGAACCATGTCACTCCTGGGCCTACGCGCTATCTCATGACTGATCAGCCGAGGATAGCGTGAGAAGAAATAGCCACGAATATGTGTTTTACTCCCTGGTAGCAAACAGTCTTCCGGTGTTCGATCCTGCACGATCAGCATTCCCCCAGGTCGCAGCAGGCGGAACGCCTCTACAAAACAAGTACGTAGATCACCTGGTGCTAAATGGTGGATCAGAGCCCTTTCCAGGATAAGGTCGTAGCGCTCGGCGAGCAAGCCCGTACTGAGAGCATTAGCCACCACAAAGTCGATGTTGGTGTATCCACGACAGTTTTCGCGAGCTCCTTCTAACATTGTTTTGGAAGAGTCGACGCCGGTGACAGAAGCTGCGCCCATGTCTGCAAGGGCTTTGGTGTAGATGCCCTCACCGCACCCAATGTCCAGTACTCGTTTGCCTTTGACGTCTACCATTTCGCTGATGGCGGTCTTCCATGACGAGTCAGCCTGGCGGGTCGCGTACGAAAGGTGATCCTGCGGTGCATGAAAGTCGATTGGCACGAGGGATTCCTCCTCTCCTCGGGATGAAATATATGCAAGAGTTGTCTAATATATCTCTAACGTGTCTAAGGTTAATACGTTAGAGCGGGTGTGAAGGGTGACATGGAGTTTGTAGTCGAGTGTACCGCGCTTTACGCTTTAAGACGGCTCTGAAGCAATGGTATCACCTGTGGTAAAATATGGATCACAGAATATAAACGTTCGGTATACAAACAGTAAAAAGCGAAAATATATGGCCGAAAGAGAAACCGGCTTGGGGGATACTCAAGCGCATACACCCGTCAAAACCCCGCGCGTCTCGTGGAAAACCTGGCTGAAGACGGCGCGTCCGTTTACATTGACCGCCACTGTCAGCCCCATTCTGGTTGGGACAGCAGTAGCAGCCTACGATGGCACATTTCACATGCTAAACTTCCTGTTGGCATTGTTCTCATCGCTGTTTCTACAGATTGGCGCCAATTACTTCAACGAATACTTTGACTACCGCTATGGACTTGATAGCCCGGAGTCCCTGGGTTCGACCACGGTCATCTTTCGACACGAACTGACGGCGGGCCAGGTGCTGGGAGGCGGTATTGCAAGTTTTGTGATCGCTGCCGCGCTTGGCCTGGCGCTGATCTATAGTGTTGGCCCCACGATCATTCTGTTTGGCTTGGCCGGTATGGCCATAGCATACTTCTACAGCGCAAAGCCATTCAAGTTCGCTACCCGTGGGCTTGGTGATATCCTGGTCTACCTGGCAATGGGATTCCTGATGACGTGGGGCGCATATTACGTGCAGATTCCTCGCTGGTCCTGGCAGGCCTTTGTAGCGAGCGTCCCGGTCGGCTTTTTAGTCACGGCTATCCTCAACATGAACAATGTGCGCGACTATCAAGACGATCTGGCGGTCCAGAAACGAACGTTGCCCGTGCGTCTCGGTCAGGTGTTTGGCCAGCGCTTCCATGCCTTCCTACTGATAGGTAGCTATGTAGCGGTGAGCCTCTTTGTGCTGCTAAGGTTGCTGCCATTGTACAGCCTGGCGGTCTGGCTCACTTTTCCCCTGGCGTTTAGCAATGTGCGAGCAGTGCTGACTGCAACTGAACGTAAAGCATTTGCCATTGGCATAAAACGCACAGCGGCACTCCACTTTCAATTTGGGGTCATGCTGGCAATAGGGATTGCCGTGGCGGCGCTGCCGAAGTTATTATGATGTCCCACCGGAAGGGGATGTGCGAAATGGCGAGGCTGGATCATTGCGCAAGAGACGCAAGAGGCTGTCGCTGACCGCGACAGGATTGGCAGACGAAGCGGCGAGAAGCGTTTGGAGTTCCTCTGCACTCAAGTCACGCGCAGGGTCCCAGCCGTAGCGTTTCAGGTCGACGCGCCCATCGGCCGAGAAGAGAATGCCTTCCTGCTCCAACAATTGGCGCATGAGGCCGGGTCGGCCAAACGCCCAGCTGCCGGTCAGTTCGCCCTTGCTGCTGATGACGCGCTGCGCAGGCACTCCCTCCGGCGATTCGTTCATGATCCAGCCCACCATGCGTGCGCCACGCGGGTAGCCAAGGGCTTTCGCGATCCAGCTATAGGTGGTGACCCGCCCCGGAGGGCATGCGCGGACTATTGCGAAGACACGAGCCTTAAGTTCAGCCGCTTGCTCAGTGATAGGAGACGTTTCGTTAGACATAGAGTTCACCTCACCTATGTTTCAAAGAAAACAACGAACCTGATGGTGCATTTCCCCCGTATGAAATCTGATACCAGGATATCACAGGGAGCTATCTTCGGGTAGTTCCTTACGAGCATTGACAGTGGGCTCTGAAAGCAGAAGAAAGTTTCACCTCTTAGTGCATCCCACGAGCCTTGGTGAGCGCATCGAGATATTGCAACGCCATCATGGGTAAGAGGTAATTATTTTTGACGCGCAAATGTGCCTGCTCGCCGAGTCTTCGCCATGAATCTCGGTCTTGAATAAGCCTGAGCGTAACCTTTGCGCACGGTTCCGTGTCATCGACAATATAGCCGTTACGCCCATCCTCAATCTGCGTGCGTATACCTGTGGCAGAGGTCCCGACGACAGGCTGGTATTTCCACATTGCTTCAGTCACAGTCAAGCCAAAGCCTTCACGGGTTGAGCGTTGGAGGATGACGCTGGAGTAACGTTGAAATGCATTCACTACCAAATGATTGATCACAGCAGGATTGGAGAGCAGATGGATATCTGGGTCGTTGCCAGCTTTCCCTTGTACGTCTTTGAGGATCTCCCCTGCTTCGATATCGTCGGCGGCTTCCATAGCGCCTACAAGCGCGACCTGAACAGAAGGAAGCTCTTGCTTCACCAGACGGTAGACGTCAATCACCTGCCAGGGGTTTTTCCAGTCACCAAATCGCGAAACCTGTGTGATGAGAGGCCGTGTCGTGTCTATCCCGCAGCGAGCAAGCATCTCCAGCCCCTCTTCTGGGGAGAGGTATCTGTTTTTTTCACTGAAAGGATCTATCGTTGGCGTAATCACGTGTGTCTTCTCTGGCGGCATGTCTTTGAAGACAGATAGCGGAGTATTAAAAACGCAAAGGCTATAGGCATCAAGAAACTGTTCGATGTATGCCTTCCCGCCCGGGTCTGGATTCGCTGTATCTACATGGCACATCCATATTGCCGGTCGCATCCAGGGAAAGAGGGTTGCCAGGGGAACGAGTTGAAAGTCATGGATAAAATAGATATCAGCTTGATTATCCGCGGCAGATTGCAAGTCCGGGGTAGTGCGTAATTTGTCAAGGAACACGCGCTGCTCTTCTTGAGCGATGTTCCCGTGTTCGATCCCTTGTAGGAGATCGACAAGGTATGCCGTAAGCCGACTTGAGGCATCATCTAGCGGGACCACTTTCCAGGTATGCTTGATTTCCAGTTCCTGCATAAGAGGAACGAGTTCCTGAAGAAGTTCCGCTACACCTCCACCATGGGCTGTAGTGTTGAAGTGTATGACATGTAATCCAGCTAGAGATTTGGCGATTTGATAAATGCGATCGAGCAATTCTTTCCCGACAAACTGCTCATACTGATCTAAGCGAGGAGATCTTTTCATGAGAGATTGCTCCTTCTTAGTGTGTTTTAACATCATCATTGAGTCTTGCTCCACTTCCTCATATCTTTGAAATGATATATATTGTATACAATGATACAGCATTCTGGCCACAGTTAGCAGGAATGACAAAGTCCCAGGAAAGCGTTATGATTAAAAAGAAAGGTCGAGCATGCCACAAGCACATGTATGGACAGGTAGAGCTTTGCAACCCGCAGCTCTCGCTGTACTTGAAGGCCTGGCTACCGTTTCTGTCACCAGCGTAGGCGAACGCAACGATTGGTATGCCGAAGCTTCGAGGGCTGATGTGATTATCGTTGCTGGTGAGACGTTTGTGACAGGTGAGGTGATGGATCGCATCGGCCCGCGCTTGCGCATCATTGCTCGTACAGGCATCGGGGTAGATCGCATTGACCTCGACGCAGCGACAAGACGCGGTATCCAGGTCG
>WNFH01000093.1_pt1 | contig 45944 bp, 46 predicted proteins | sample 5400411 | NCBI WGS metagenome assembly WNFH01 (sample SAMN13153347, study PRJNA577476) | soil metagenome | isolation source: 200 cm saprolite under Douglas fir tree site 2 hole 3 | place: USA:California | collected 2015-04-18 | reverse complement strand
TCTCTCCGCTCTACTCTCTCATTCATCTCCTCGACGGCAGCCGGGGAAAATTGCTCAAGTACGGGCAGGCCTTCACGCAGGAGACCGGCTCTGCCGTGACCATCACCAGCATGGTTTTCGACTAGGAAGCCGCCGAGGTAGTTTTCAGGCCGGCCAATCTTCTAAAATTGTTGATCGCCTTTTCTCCGTCAAAAGCTTTCCCCCAAAGTTTTTTCCCGTGCATAATTAGAAAGCCTTCGACATTTCGCCTGAAGTGTCCTTTTGCGAGGGACAACGGACTTGCGCGTAACGCGCGAGCCCACAAAGAGATAAGAGGTGCCGCGCGCAGACGCTTCTTTTGGATGACTTTGACAATGTCCTTCACGTCAATCTCAAGGAACCGAGCCATTTTTCCTATCGTCCAGTGTTCCGGCGCCATAAGGCGAATGTCCATTCGTCCGATTTTCTTGTAGGGGATCGCGCTTTGGCGATAATTCAAATAATCGATCATCGACCAGCGACTGATATTGTCCGAATAATTGGCGGCGATTCCGAGTCTTGACGAAACCTCGCCGATCGAGTCCTGAAGGATTTCATCTTGACTCTGAGTCCTTCTTTTCCCTTTTAAACGGATTTCAAAATCGATATCGACACTGGGACGGATATGGCCGTAGATGGCGCCCGCCGCGGCTCCCGTCAGAATGACCGAGGCCGCGCCGGGAAGGGCCCGGTCAAGTTCCAGGAAGTAGAGATCAACGATGTTTTTTTTCACGAGTCTGTCTTTGGAAAGCGTCCTCGACGCGCTGCCGCAGCGTTGCGATCTCGTCGTCGGTTAGTCGCTGCCGTAAGTCGGCCCAGTTAATTGCTGCGCCCTTTGACGAAGTTCTTCGGTTGCGCCAGGGCAACATGTTTTTACGTAGGAGACGCACGAGATCCTCGTCCTCTTTTGACGAGGGCAGATGAGGGCCTACGACTGACGCTGCTATTTTTTCCAGCCGCGCTCTGGTGAACCGCCGATTGGATTGATGTCTAATAGGCGGATCTAGGACGCTTGAGGGCTTAATACCGAGAGCCAGGCAGATCTGTAAAAGGGTGGAGACCGTTATGTCCTGCTTGCCGTTCTCGATGTTGGAAAGGTTGGCTTGAGCGATGCCGGTCTTACGCGCGAGCTCCGTCTGAGAAACTCCCCGCCGAATCCTTTCCAGATGAAGTCTTGGTCCAATGGTGAGCATGGACCAAATATAGTATGTTTACTATATTATGTCAAACTGGCGAAATGGGGTCCCAAAGAAGGCTTTGCGGTCACTTTCGCCAGCATGGTGTTCGACTAAGCGGTTTTTAGCCTGGCCAATTTTCTAAAATACGCCGACCGCCATCATGATTCAGAGACTCCGCCCGTCGACGGGAATAATTTTAAGTGCGGATGGTTCGACGCCCTCTAAGCAGCGCGCATTAACGGCTGCCGTGGCAGCCCCGGACGGATCCACGCCGAACCCGAACGGCGCACAGCCACACTTGGGGCAGAAGTGATGCTTAATAATGTGCTTGTTGAAAGTGTAGGTAGCTAGATTGCTTTCGGGAGTGAGGAGCCGCAGCTTCTCCCGAGGCACGAACCACAGCAGGTATCCTTTCCGGCTGCAATGCGAGCAGTTACACTCCATGACCTGCTCGATGTCGGCTTCGGCTTGGAACGCGATCTGTCCGCAGTGGCATCCGCCATTGTAAGTCATCGTCGTTACTCCTGAGATAGATTGTCGGCAACTAGAGGCATCTAAGTTGCGCCGCGCAGGCCTCGACGGCCGCGGCTAATACATGTTCGCGCCGCCGTCCACGTTGATCGTCTGGCCGGTGATGAAGTCGCTGTCGGCCGAGGAGAGAAAGATCACGGTGCCAACGAGGTCTTGAGGATACTGGTCACGTTGAAAAGAGCGCTTTCGTCTTCGATCCTCGCGCTGCGCCGGCGTCAGCGTCGCCTCCTGCTCAGGGCTTGAGACCGTGAGGCCCGGAGTGATGGCGTTCACGCAGATGTTGTCGCCGCCCAACTCGCGGGCGAGCGCGCGGGTGAAGCCGATCACGCCGGCTTTGGAAGTCACGTAGTGGAGAAAAAAGGGCGTGCCGCCAAGCGCTGTTCCCGAGGAGATGTTGATGATCTTACCCTTTCCTTGCCGCTTCATCGCTGGATAGACCGCTTGAACACAGAGAAGAAGGCCTCTCAAATTGACCGCCATCACCTGATCCCACTCCTCGACTCCAATCTCCATAAAGGACTTCTTCTTGATGGTGCTGTAAAGCGCAGCGTTATTGACTAGGACGTCGATGCGGCCGTAGTTGCGCAGCGTGGTTTCCGCCATGGCGCGAGTTTTCTCTGCGGAAGTGACATCGACATGGACGGGCAGAGCCTCTCCGCCATCCTTCTTGATCTCTTCCGCAACTTTTTTCGCTTCTCCATCTTGAATGTCCGCCGCCACCACCTTTGCGCCCTCCTTGGCCAAGGCCAGAGAATAGGCGCGGCCGATCCCGACTCCGCCTCCAGTCACAATGATGACTTTGTCCTTTAAACGCATCACTGACCTCCGATTGTTTTCTATGATGGTTTGATCAACGCCTTGGTAGGATAGAGCTCGGGAATCTCGCCGCCAACGGCCCGGATGCAGCGTTCGGTCTCTTCTAATGGGAAGATGTGGCTTACCATTTCTTGCACCGGGAACTTCGTCGCCTCGATCAAGCGCATGGCTGCTTCGGTGGCATCGTTGTCGGCAGTGAAAACACCCTGCAGGCAGATCTCCTTCCAAACGAGCTTGTCCATGAGCATTGGCGTTACGGTTGCATCTCCGGTTAGACCTCCGAGGACCATCGTCCCCTGTCGCCGCAGGCAATCGACCGACACTTGAATCGCCTTCGGGTTTCCGGAAACATCGACCACCACGTCGGCCATGTCGCCGCCGGTTTCCTGTCCGACTACCTCGACGACATCTTCCTTTTCCACATTGATAATCCGATGGGCGCCGAAGCGCTTGGCCAGCTCCAGACGCTTGGCGTCCCTGCCTATGCCTGAGACGAAGACGCGGGCGGCGCCGGCCTGGCTCGCCGCGAAGGCGCAGGCCAAGCCCTGCTGTCCCGGCCCCTGGATCAGGACAAAATCTCCCATCTTGACGCCGCCCCGGCGCAGCGCCCACTGAAAGCCGTTGGCCATGACCGCGCCTATGAGTACGGCGGCCTCCGCAGGAAGATCATGGCTGACCTTGGTCGCGAGGACATCGGGCGCCAGATAAACATAATCCGCGAAGCCACCGAGCAGGTGTGGCGGATTGGCGCAGGAGGTCCTGCCGCCGTAGCTCGTGCGCTTCTTGCAGAATCTGGCAGCCCCCCGCCGGCAATCCGCACAGCGCCCGCAGCCCACGGCTCCTTTAAGAATGATGCGGTCTCCCTCCTTGAGATGATGGATCGCCGCTGCGTCTCGGCCGAGCTTGACCACCCGGCCCAGAATCTCGTGGCCGAGAATAATAGGGAGGGGAAGTTCTATCTTGCCGTGGAAATATTTGACATCTGTGCCGCAGACTCCGGCCATCTCCACGGCCACCAGCCCGCCGCCAGGTGGAATCTCAGGAACCGGATATTCACGGATCTCGAGCTTGTTGGGCGCGACCAGAGTCGCCGCACGACAAGTCTGTGCCATAGTCTCCCCTTATTTAGAGCCCTTCGATCTTTGTCAATGTCGCCGCCTTTTACTTGTTGAGTCCGTATTCCTTCGTCAGCTTATCGATGAAGCCGCTTTCGTCCAGCTCCCTGACCAAAGAGGAATCAGCGAAGCGGTCGGGGTTTTCTTTCAGCACTCGGGGATCCTTCCTGCCCACCTCTTGAATCGGGAGCGCAAAGTATTCCTTAGCAGGATAGGGCTTCAAGGGAAAGTCGTACTCGCGGAAATTTTCCTCCAACACCTCCCGGTCCTGGATCTTCATGTACTTGGAAAGGACCTTGAGGCTGAATTCCCTGTTCGCTTTGTAAAAGTGCACGCCCTCAATCATGGCCCTCGTAAAGTTGCGCATCTCGTCACGACTCTTTGCAAGATAGGATTTACGAGCGACCATGAACAGGCTGGAGTAGGGAATGCCCAGCTTCGATGAGTCGATGAGCAAAGGGAAGCCCATCTTCCGGGCCTGTAGGGTCATGGGCGGGGTGAGGATGGCCGCGTCCGCTCTTCCGGTTTCGATGGCGGCGATGCGAGTGGACTGGTTGCCAAATTGTAGGAAGGCGACGTCGGTATCGGGCTTAAGCCCCTCCCGCTCGACTAAATAACGCCCGGCAAAATCAGCGTTGCTCCCGTAGCGACTAATGGCCAGACTCTTGATCAGTTTGATGTTGGTGACCCCTCTCCGGCCGAAGATGCGGTTATCCATCGAATTGCCCAGCCGCCCGAACATGAGGAGATCCAGCCCCTGCATCGAGCTGGTGATGACCACCTGAGGAGAGAACATGCCCACCTGGACCTCCCCGGAGATCAAGGCCGCGGCTGCCGAAGTGGCTCCCTGGATAAAGATGAGTTGGACCTGATTCCCGTACTTCTCGAAGAGCTTCGCCTCTTTCGTGACCCAGAGTGGTGCAAACTGTCCCACCTCGCTGGTCCAGATCACATTGATCTGGGCCGCAAAGGAGGGGAGAGGGAATAAGGTAAACAGAAGAAGCCATAGCGCAAGATACCCGCTGGCCTTGAGTTTCATGGGCGCACCTCCGTTTGCATCAAGTTCTTGCCTGTCACGGCATGTCTATTACTCGCAAGGCGCCCGCGCGTCAAGCATGCCCGAAGGGACACGTTTCAGCCCTCTATGAGGTAAGACTGCCATAGTAACTTTTGTCACCGGCCTTAAAATCTTTGCATTTTCGTACGCGTATTCTCCGGCACACGGATTGCGGATACAAAAGCTCGCGGGGCTAGCCAAATGAACCCATTCGTGGCTGCGATTTTGTTCTTTGCTATATTTATAGGGGTTTCTGGCTTCATACTCGTAGCGCAAAAATCAGGCTGGTTTTTGGATAAACCGGGACTAGGGAAGTGGCTAGGCAATCACTACTTTGGGCCACTAGTCGAGCGGTATGGAGAAGGGGGAGGCTTTTGGGCTGTCTTTGGAATCCTGGCAATAATTGGCGTGATATTCGGGTTATCTCTTTAGGCGCTTACTGATTTATTTCACGCGATGGAGAACACATGGAACTGAAAGCCGCAAAGCGCGGTTACGACACACCGCAGCTCTTCTACGACGACCTCCTGGAACGCATTCGGCAGGACCAACTTGCTTGTAACGAGTCGGTGAAACAAATCAACCGCATGATCCAAGAAGGGCACTTGCCAGAGCCGCTGGTGCCGCTGCCTTTTCCGGAAGCCGAAGACGACGACCCCGAGTACGAGTGAAAAGGGGCGCGACGAACTCGAGAACGAGCGCGAGCGCCCAAAGTCAGGTCAGACCGCGCAGATTCTCTGCCACAGCCCTGGACTCTATTATTTCCGGTTGGCGGCCTCAGGATCGCCAAAGGTCGCGGAAACGGACGGCAACCACCTGCTCGTAGGGCACCGGGCCGGGCAGGTGGCCGATAGCTTGAGCAAACCGGTTGAGCCCATCGACGGCGTCTTCGTGGATGACAGGATCGTAGAACGGCAAGTCCCGTTCAACGATCGTCGCGATCAGCGCCGCAGCTTCCGGCGGAAACTTGCGCCGGCCCACCTCCGCGGCCAGCGCCGGCTTTGCGCGCAGAGCCCTTTGAGATTTCACAATGGCGCGGACGGCGGCCGCAACGCATTCCGGTTCGCGCTCGATCAACGCCTCGGCCGTAGCGAGCCCGGCGAAAGTGAAGCGGCGGACCTCCGCGGGGTCGTCGCCGCGCCGAACATCGACGAGGATCTTGCCCACTCCGCGGCTGACCGCTGTCTCGCTGCCCATCGCGTTGGCCCAGAAACCGTCGATCTGGCCTGCCTCCAGCGCCCGGGCTGCGAACACCCCGAAAGAAACATCGCGCGCTTTGGCGCCAGGCAACTCCACGATCTCGAGCTCTCGATCGGGGTCGATCTTGGCGTCGATCAGCATCTGTCGTAGCGCCAGATCCGGTCCTTCCGCAGCCGTGAGACGCAGCCCTTTCACCGCACTGACGTCGCCGCGCTGCGCGCCGAGATCGGCCCGGACGACCAGCAGCCATGGGGTTCCCTGCGAAAGGGCCACGACGAGCTTCACCCCGTTCCATCGAGGAAATTCCGTAAGCAGGTCATGCACCGAGCCGGCGACCATGGCATCGGCGGCGCCGTTTCTAAGCGCCTTCGTCGCTCCAAGCATGGGGAACAACTCGATAGGGGCGTCCAGACCTTCCGCCTTGAAAAATCCCAGCTCCTGCGCCGCGAGCGCAGGGAAACAGGTATTACTCACAAGGTCGACCGCTGCGATGCGCATCTTCACGGCAGCCTCCGGAGCGAAGTCTTATCGATTGAGACCATCAATATGGTTCTTTCTGCTTTTACTTTTTGCTTTGCCACTAATCACCATTGTCAGGGTCATCACCATTATCAGAGTCAGGCCTGAGTATCGACTCATTTACTGAACACTCGCACCAGTCTAGCCTCCGTATTTTCTACGTAACTTTGTTAGCCACCGCGCGATCACGCCTGTCAACGTGAGATTTTAGCGGGATTTTTTGGAGCTAGTCCAGTAAGAGTTTGGCCGGCAGACTGTTGAAAGCAGCGAGACGGAGCGCTTATTCTGCTTTCCAGAGCCGCCGTTCAAGGCGGGCCGGGAAGGTTGCAAAGGCAAGCGTTTTGCGCGAACGGCGGGGAAATGACGTGGTGTAAAACCCGTTATAACGGTCGGGGCTAAAGCATCTCCGCCTACATCGCCAGACTTAGCAAGTAAGAACGATTGAGGAGAACTAAGGTGTGAATAAGCGCGTAGAGCAGCGCCGCATATCCGCAAGCAACCCCGGCAATGGTCACGGAGACAAACAGTTTGTGCATCATAAATCGCCTCCTTTTGTTTTGCGCGTCCCTCGTAAAATCTAAGGCGCAATGTTCATGCCATTCCCAATCGTTGGTTTCGGACTTAGAGTAAGGCACTGGATTAGAAGTTGAATTTTAGGAAGGTCGGTTTAGCGTGGCTTTGGAGGAAAGGGGGAAAACGTATCCTTTACGATACGCCTTAGTGTCCAAAATGATTCGGTCGCGATGGGCGGTCAGCAAAACGGGGAGAGTCAAGCAGCGAGGCGGAGCGCTTATCCTGCTTTTGATTGCCGTCCGGGCGCGATGAGCCAGTACACTGCGAGACCCAAGACGATTCCCGCGAGGCTCACTGTTTTAGTAGGAGAGTTTGCCAGGATCATACTGATCACACAGAGCGCTACGGGAGGGAGGCTAAAAAGGGCAACTCCCATAGTGCCGAACGGCATGCGGTAAGGGCGGGCCATCTGTGGCTCTTTTATTCGGAGCCAGACGAGAGCGGCGAACTCAAGAATGAGCGCTAAGGCGTAAAGAAACATATCGACCTGGATGAGCTCTTGAAAGGAGAAGGGAATCAAGACGGCGACGCCGACGCTGTTGACGGCGATAGAAAACCAGGGCGTCGCGTAGCGCGAATGGAGCTTGTGGAATGGCTCGGGCAGCGTGCCCTGCCCCGCCATGGCATAGGGAATGCGCGAGGAGGTGCAGAGCAGGGCGTTGAACAAGCCGACCGCGCTTATCAATGCCGTGAGCGTGAGCCACACTCCCAACCACTCCCCGCCGATTTGCGCTGCTACTTTAGGAAGATATCCTTCCTTCCACTCCTGCCAGTTTCTGTCCACGCCCACTCCCACCGCAACGGGAAGCAGGTAGGCGAGCGTGAGCAGGATCACCGCCGTGATCATCGCGCGCGGGTAGGTTTTGTTCGGTCTGTTGACCTCGCCGGCGCAGCATCCGGCGTTGTCCCAACCGCACATGTTCCAGAGGATGGTGCTGAGAAGCAAAGGCCAATTCACACTGCCAGCGCTCCCCAGCCAGGCGGAAGGTTGTACGTGAGGGGCGCCGAGAGAAACCATGACGGCAAACGGAGCCAGCACCAGGAGGGCGAAAAGAATAGAGCTGATGCCGACGAGCCGGGTGCCCCGAATGTTGATCCAAGTCATCGCGGAGATCACGGCGGTGCCGATGAGCCAGCGTTCCAGAGGCGCCATGTCCCCGCGCAAGTAAGAGAGATAATCGACGAACATGACCGGGTAGAGCGCATTGTCGGCGAAGCTGCAGAGCCAGCTCAACCATCCTTCTTGGAATCCCCAAAATCTGCCGAAGGCGCGCTCCACCCATATGACATAGCCGCCATCTTCGGGCATGGCGGCTGAGAGCTCCGCGGTCATCAGGGCCGTGGGGAAGCTCCATAACCATGGGACGATGAGAAGGGCCAGCAGCGCGAGCCTCGGGCCTCCGGCGCCCACGGCATCTTCGATCCCGTAAGCGCCGCCGGCAACGCAAAAAAAGGTGAGAGCAACGAGGCTGGTAAAATTGAGGGTGCGGCGAGGATGCATCCGAGAGGCTAACGACGGCCTTCGACTAACATGTCTCTAAGCGTCAGATTGGACAACGCCGTTCGCCGCGTCTCCGTGATCTTTTCGAGCGTCTTTCTTAAAGTCTCTTCTCCTTCGATCTTGCTCATTTTCATCTCGTTCCCGCTGTAATTTCGCATCGACTCGATGAGGTCGTCCATGCGCAGTGTCTCGGGCGCTTTGGCGAAGAGATAGACCTCGTCTTTCTCTCGCGCGGCCGGCATTAAGATCTCCACTCGACAGAAATAGGCGAGGGTCTCGTTCACCAGCCGTATCGGAACATCCAGCTTGTGAGAGAGCGCCTCTGCGGTCCAACTCTCTTCCCCGGAATAAAAACTCTTGCCGATCAAAAAGAGGAGCTTTAGTGCCAGCTCCTCCCTGAAGGCATAATGAACCGGCTCTCCGACGACGTCTTTTCTATAGGTCTTGATGTTCTGATGGGCAAAAGTAATCACGGCGCCCAGCAGAACGACGATCCAGCTCAAGTAAAGCCAGACCAAAAAAATCGGCAGTTGGGCAAAGGCGCCGTAGATGGCGTTGTACTTGGCGACGCCGACCTGGAAATGGATATAGGCCCATTGGGTCAACTGCCAGAGAGTTCCGGCAATCACGCCACCGAAAATCGCAGAGCGCAACGGCACGGCCGTATTCGGGAGATAAGAGTAGAGGAAGGTCAAAGCGATCCAAATCAGAAGATAGGGACCCAGAATGGCGAGGAGAAGGAGCAGATAGGTCATACCGGGAATTTGCAGCATGCTTTGCACCAGCGTCGCGCTCTGGATCGAGCTGGTAAGACCGAGGGCGGCAACGGCCAGGATCGGAAACGTCAGCAGGACGCTCAGATAGTCGCTGAACTTCCTCCCCAGCGATCGGGTTCTCTGGACTCCCCAAATTCTGTTCAGCGCGAGCTCGATGTTTCCGATCACCGAGATGGCGGTCGCAATCAGACCCGCCAATCCCAACGCGCCGAGGGTCTTGACGTTGGTCTGGTCGATGTAGCGAATGATTTGAGTGACGACCTCCTCCGAGCCTGCGCTCAGTTTCTCCAAGAGAATCGGTTCCAACCGGTTCTGCACTCCTAGTCCCTTAAGGATCGAAAACATCAGGGCCAGGAGCGGGACTAAAGAGAGGAGACTCGTGTAGGTCAGGGCGGAAGCGAGCAAGAGGCAGCGGTTGCCGATAAACCCTTTGACGACGAGGCTGAGGATGCGCAGATAGCGGAAGAGTCGGCGATGAATCCGCGAGAGGCCCTCGAGATCCGCCTGCCAGAGCCCTTCTTCAAAGAAGCATTTGATCGCTTTGACCTTGTTCAAGGCGACTCCTTTGCGGGAGACGTTTATTTTTACTTCCTCTTGAAAAGCCGATCGAAGAGCGAGCCCGCGCCTTTTTCGAAAAGGCGCCCGGCTCCTTTTTGAGCGAGTTTGCTGCTATCGAGCGCTACGGATGGTTTCTGAGCCGGACCCGTGATCTTCAGAGGAACGACGATCCGTCCTTGGCTGTCCTTGAAGAAAGTGGCCGCTTTCCCGCTCCCGGCCCGGGCGGAGACTTGGGGGGACATAGCCACATCCAGACCCAGATCCAGCGCAGGAGAGATCAAGGTCATCCTGCCGCTTCCATTCGCCTCCATCGCGGGGCTGTCCAGATAGAGCCGCTTGATATCGGCCATGCCCGCGCCGAGGGTGAAGTCACTCTCCAATGTTCTAAAGGTGGTCGCCCCCTGGCGCTGATCCTGTGGCAGCCCGATCATTCCGGTTACCTGCTGGATCTTCGCGATCAGGTCGACATTGGTCAGCACTCCGTCTTTCACTGCGATATTTCCGTTGCCGCGCACAGTGCGAGCCAGCGGAGCCTCTCCTCCAAGGAGAACGGTCAGAGCGGTTTTCCCGACGACCGTTCCCTTCAGGGATCGGCTGTCATCGACTTTAAGCCCTTTGAATTCGGCATTGACTTGAGAGGTCAGGGCATTGGAGGGGCCCGTGAGAGCGACCCTGAGTCCGAGCGGGCCGGAGATCTCCATCCCTTTGGGTGTGATCCCTGCTGCCGCGAGGAGCTGAAAAATCGCTTGGGTCTCAAACTTGTCATTGACCAAGCTCAGGTTCAGTCGAGGGACACCGGCGAGATCGGCGATGCTCCCGTTGAGGGCGAAGTCGATATCCTGAGCCTTGAGATGATTTTCCTTCAGGGTCAAGGTCGATTTCGATTCGTTGTAGTTCAGATTCCCCTCCAAAGTAATGGGCTTTAGCCCTGCCGGCTTCAGCGCTACGCGATAGGGGAAAGGTCGCGCGCTGGAAAAATCATCGAGCAAGAGATCGATCCCTTGGACCTTGAGCGGCTTCTGACCCGCCGTTTGCAGCGTGATCTCTCCCCCCTCGACTCGGACTTTGGAGGGAATGATCTCCGTGAGTTTCGCTGCGGGTCGCCCCTCCGAGCGCTCGTGCTTTTTTGCCGGCGCCTCTTTTCTCTTACTGATGTCAGAAAAATTAAATGTCCCGTCTTGCCTTTTGATCAGCTTGACCGAAGGCTTCTCGAGGATAAATTCGGCGACCTGAAACTGTCCTTTGAGCAAAGGCCAAAACTCAAGCCGCAATCTGAACTCTTCGGCGGTAAAGAAGGGATCTTTGGAAAATGTCGGGTTGTCGGAGACCGCCAGGGCGGTGATCCGGATCGACGGCTCGGGAATCAGGCGCAAGCGGATGTCCCGCACATCGACCTTGCGCTGGAGGGCCTGCTCCACAAGGGGCAAGTAGCGGGCCTTGTAAGCGCCCAGGTTGATGAATGGCGGCAGCACCAAAACCGCTGCGATGAGCACAACGATGAGACCGACTCCGATCAGAAGCGCTTTTTTCATTTTTCTCCTGTTTAGCTCGAGCCGATTTGAAAAAGCGAGGTCAATGTCGAGCTTTCAGCTTTGAGCTTCTGCCTGACGGCTCATTACTGAAAGCTGATCGCTATGCACCGAGGGTATCCAATGGATGGTTACAATGTCAACCGAGAGATTCATCAAGATTGTAGCCATCGCTGCGGGGATTTGTTAGCATACGCCATTTCGAAAAAAGGCAGACAACTTTGGATTTGGCCCTGAGCATATTGCCTAACGTCCTCATGGATGGGATCGTCCTGGGCTTCATGTACGCCCTGATCGCCCTGGGCTATACCATGGTGTACGGCGTTCTCGAATTCATTAATTTTGCCCACAGTGAAATCTTTGTCATCGGCGCCTTCGTCGGCGTGGAGATTCTTCTGGGGCTTCAGGCGTCGGGAAGCTTCGCCGCCCTGCACCCGATCTTCGTTCTGCTCATCGTGCTTGTCGCCGGCATGTTATGCAGCGGCCTGATGGCGATGGGCTTGGAGCGAGTCGCCTACCGTCCGCTCAAGGGCGCGCCGCGCCTGGTTCCCTTGATCTCGGCCATCGGTGCCTCTTTTTTCCTCCAGGACTTTATTCGCTTCATCGAGAGTCTCTGGCGCAACACCTTCTACCTCAGCTATCCCAGTATGGATCTGCTGGAGAAAAGCTTGAAGTTCGGTTCCGCTCTCGAGGTGCCGGTCAAGTCCGTTCTCGTCATCGCCACGGCTCTGATCATGCTTTTTGTCCTTTACTTCTTCGTCAACCGGACCAAGCTCGGAATGGCGATTCGCGCCGTCGCGCAGGATCCGGCGACCGCCTCTCTGATGGGTATCCCGGTCAATCGGATCATCGCTCTTACTTTCTTCGTTGGCGGGGCGATGGGAGGCGCTGCGGGCGTTCTCTTCGGCCTTCATTACAGTCTGGTCAATCCCTACACCGGATTCGTCCCCGGCCTTAAGGCTTTTACCGCGGCGGTCCTCGGAGGCATCGGCAATATTCCCGGGGCGGTGTTGGGGGGAATCGTCCTAGGGCTGTTAGAGGCTTTTGCCGCTTCCTATCTTTCGATCTTAACGAACGGCGCCTTCGGCGCCGAGTACAAGGACCTCTTTGCCTTCGTCGTCTTGATTCTCATTTTGATTTTCCGGCCCAAAGGGTTGATGGGCGAGCGGGTGCGGGAGGAGGGAGCGTGAGAGGGTTTGCTTCGGGGATTGGCTTAATTGCCTATATCGTCTTCAGCGCCCTCCTGGTCTTTTACTTTCCCCAGTCGGTCTTGGCCTTTCTTTTCTTTGAGGCGTCGCTCCTGTTCATTTACTACGTCTCCCTTCCCCAAAGGGCGAAATTGTTTCTCTCCTCAGTTGTCTTGATTTTTCTCATGCCCGCCCTCGGTATCTTCAATGGCTACCATCTCGAGGTGGCCATTCAAGTCGGGATATACGTTGCACTCGCTCTGGGCTTGAATATCGTTGTGGGCTTGGCAGGGCTGCTCAACTTGGGCTTTGTCGCTTTTTTCGCCATCGGCGCTTATCTCTGGGCGATCTTCGGCTCGCCCCAGGCGAATCAGTTTATTCCGGGAGGTTTGTTTCCACTTTCTCCCTGGTGGTTTTTTGTTTTTCTCCCGCTGAGCATTCTCGTCGGCGCTTGCACCGGGGCTCTTCTAGGGTTGCCCGTGCTGCGCCTGAGAGGAGACTACCTTGCGATCGTCAGTCTGGGCTTTGCCGAAGTCATTCGTTCTCTGGTCAATAATCTCGATAAGCCGATCAACCTGACCAATGGTCCCAAAGGGATCAGTCCGATTGAGAAGCCGCCGCTCTTCTTTCGCCCCGTGTTGGAATTTTTGGGTCTCAGCCCGACTGCGGCTGCGCTCTATCCCCTTTATTTATACTTTCTCGTTCTGTTTCTCGTGGTTCTTATCATCCTTGTCACTCAGAGGCTGAACGACTCTTCGATCGGCAGGGCCTGGAAGGCGATTCGCGAGGACGAGATCGCGGCGGCCGCGATGGGGGTTCCGGTGGTGCGGATGAAGCTTCTCGCCTTTGCCGTTGGGGCTTCCTTCGCCTCGGCCGTGGGGGTCATTTTCGCCGCCAAACAGGTCTTCATCAATCCGGAAAGTTTTACCTTCATGGAATCGATCGGTGTGCTCGCCATGGTGATTCTCGGCGGGATGGGCTCCATCCCCGGGGCCATTCTCGGCGCGACTGTGGTCACCATCGTAAACCTGCAACTCCTTAAGGGCCTCTCTCTTTGGCTCAACTCCTTGCGTCAGTCCGGTATCATTCTCTCTCTTCCTTTTCTCGGGACTTTTGACTTGAGTCAGATTCCGGCGCAGTTTGAGCCCGCCAAATACGAACGCATGGTTTTCGGGCTCGTTTTGATTCTCATGATGATCTTCAGGCCTCAGGGCATTTTGCCGCCGAGACAGCATGGAGGGAAGTCCAATGGCGCTGCTTGAGGTCCGGCGTGTGACCAAGAAATTCGGCGGGCTTCTCGCTCTCGACCGGGTCGATCTAGTTCTGGAGCAGGGGATGATCGCTTCTCTCATCGGGCCCAACGGCGCGGGCAAGACCACGCTGTTTCACATCCTAACCGGCATCTATCGTCCAGACCAGGGCGAGATCCGCTTCGAGGACCGCTCCCTTGTCGGGCTCAGTCCGGATCAGATCGCAGCCGCGGGAATCGGCCGCACCTTTCAAAACATTCGCCTCTTCGGACAGATGCCGGTCCTGGAGAATGTGCTGGTCGGCATGCATTCGCGTATAAACCAGAAAATCTGGGATGTTTTGCTCCGGACACAACGCTTCAACCTCCATGAGAGAGAAGCTGAAAACAAGGCTATGGAGCTGGTGCGACTGGTAGGGCTCGATGGCAGGGAAGGGGAATGGGCGCGACACCTCTCCTACGGAGAACAGAGGCGGCTCGAGATCGCGCGAGCCCTGGCCTCCAGTCCCAAGCTCCTCCTCCTCGATGAGCCGACTGCCGGCATGAATGTTTCTGAGGCCCAATCTCTCATGGGACTGCTGAAGCGGCTGATAGGAAAATATGTTCAAACCATACTGCTGATCGAGCACAATATGCGGGTCGTGATGGGGATCTCGGATCAGGTGACGGTCCTCGATTACGGCGAAAAGATCGCCGAGGGGAGTCCCGACCAGGTGCGAGAGGATCCGCGGGTGGTTGAGGCCTATTTAGGCCGGGCGCAGTGGGGCGTGAATGCTTAACATACAGGACCTCCATGTTTACTACGACGCCATCCACGCGCTCAAAGGGATCTCTTTCTCTCTCGAGCAGGGCGAGATGGTCACTCTGCTCGGAGCCAACGGCGCCGGCAAAACAACCACGCTCAAAACGATCTCCGGTCTTTTGCGACCCAGGAGCGGAACCGTTGAACTCGATGGGCGCTTGCTTCAATCGCTGGAGCCCCATGACATCGTGAGACTCGGCGTCGCCCATGTTCCGGAGGGAAGAAAAATTTTTCCTCGCCTCACCGTGCTTGAGAATCTTAAGGTCGGCGCCTATACGCGCAGCGCCGGCGAGATGGATCATGACATCGAGCGCGTCTTCAAGCTCTTTCCCCGGATGGAGCAGCGCTACCGTCAGGTCGCCGGGACGCTCTCGGGAGGAGAGCAGCAAATGCTGGCCATAGGCCGCGCCCTTATGGCCCGGCCCAAAGTGCTCCTCCTGGACGAGCCCTCCATGGGGCTCGCGCCGATCATCGTCGAGCAGATCTTTGAGACCATTCGCGCGATCAATCAGAGCGGGGTGACGATTCTGCTGGTCGAGCAGAATGCCGCCATGGCCCTGGCGATCTCCGAGCGCGGCTATGTCCTGGAAACCGGTAACATCATCCTTCAAGGGCGAGCGCGCGATCTGGCCAACAACGATCAGGTGCGCCAGGCCTATTTGGGGGGTTAAAGGGTTGAAGGGTTAAAGGGTTAGAAGGGATTAAATGTTGAAGGGGTGCAAACCCTTGAACCCTGAAACCCTTAAACGTTCGGAGTATTACTTCGGAGCCACGAGGCGTCGCTGATGGATTTTTTTAGACTCTTTGGTTCACTGGCGAGTACAATCTTCGTTAGCCTGACCATTTCCGGATTCTCTGCCGCGCAGGGCCAAGAGCCGCTCCGCGTAGCCTACGGCGGATTTAATGAGACCGCCGCTCCGATGTGGGTCGGAATCGATAAGGGGATTTTCAAAAAGTACGGCATCGGAGCATCGATGATTCAGGTGCGAAACGGCGCTCTCAGCGTGGCGACTCTGGTTTCGAAAGACGTTCAGGCTTTCTGGCCTAGTCCGGCCACCGTGCTCAGCGGAGCATCGGGCGGCCTCAGAATCAGCTGCATCGCCAGTCCGACCAACAAAATTCCCCGCAACCTTATCGTGCGAAAGGAGATCAAAACGCTCGAAGATCTTCGCGGGCGGATCGTGGGGGTCCAGAGCATCGGCGGAGGTTTCTGGCTGCAAACGATGATCGTGCTGGATCATCTCGGCGTAGATGCGGAGAAATACAGGCTCAACATGAGAGTCATCGGTGACGCGCCCATCATCGCCCAGGCCCTTTTGGCGGGGAATATCGACGTCGCGTTTTTGACCTACAGCTTGAGTGAAGCGCCGTTGAAGGCTGGATTCCGATCTTTGGCGGATGCCGCAGATCTCAAGGCGCCTTACCAGGGTCCGGGGATCTGCGCTCTCAAGGATTCCATCGCAAGCTCCCCTGATCTTTTCATGCGACTGACCAAGGGAATGGCGGAAGCTACGGCTTTCATCCTTGATTCAAACAATAAACCGGAAGTCATGAAGGTTTTGCAGAAACATCTGCGGCTGCAAAAAGCCGAGGATGCCGAAGCCTCCTACAGAGTGCTGCGGCTGATGGCCACTCTCGATATCGCCCCCAATCCGGCGGCGTGGAAAGCGGTGCAAAGGATCGTCTCTCGCGTGAGTCCGAGGATCGCGCAGCTGGATATCGACCAGATCATCGACGGCAGCTTTGTGCGCAACCTCGAAGCGAGTGGTTTTCTGGCTGAGGAAAGAAAAAAGCTGAGGTGAATGACTGCCGGTTACGACAACGCGACCGGCAGCCACAGGTAGCGCAGGGCTGGCTTTAGTTGACGTGGTTCTCAGTGATTACAACCCGCGCTGAAAAATTCTCGCTTCTGCTTCTCCTCTATGGATTCGTGGCATGAGCGGCTTTCGCCACAGGAGCTTCTCAGGCGGAACTGCTGCAGTCGCCTTTCGATGTTAGCCAGCGCCGCCGGACCGCAGCTGGCCTAGAGAACCAGGCTGATGTTGCCGCCGCGTTAAGATAGCAGTCTTCTCTAGAAAATGAGGCGGGTTGAAGGGATGATAGGGTTGGAAGAAAAAAGGGGGCAAACCGACCTGTTGCCCCCTTCAGGGTTAATCAAAAAAGAGAAAATTACCAGCGGTTACGCCCGCCGCCACCACCACTCCTGTTCCCTCGGCCTCCCCCCCCATCGCGGCTTGCCATGGGCTTAGCCTCGTTGACCGTCAGGGTGCGGCCATCCAGTTGTGTACCGTTTAGGGCTTGGATAGCCTTTTGGGCCTCTCCCCCGGAACTCATCTCGACGAAGCCGAAACCTCGGGACTGACCGGTAAATTTATCCGTGATCACCTTAGCCGATTCCACGGTCCCGTGCGCCGCGAAGATCTCTTGCAGTTGCCCCTCCGTCACCGAATAGGGCAGACCGCCGACATATAATTTATTACTCATGTTCTCCTCCTTATAAGAGAATGTTAATGTCTTTTATCCTGAGAATCTGATCACCAATGGGAGCAGAACATGGAAAACAAAAGATGGGAACCACGCTCTGGTCGGTTTTTCCTTTTAGGTATCGTTTCGCAAGAAGAGACTGTTTAGGCCTTCAACCTTTGTCTATTCCTCTTTCAGAAGGCCCTATACTGAAGTAGGAAGGAACCCCAATCTACGTTGCTTTACCCCCCTCTGTCAACCTATCGTGGCTTTTTTCTGTAGAGCTTTCTAGCTAATCGCTTGCTCTGTTTCGGGCAGATGGGGGATGCCGTCGCTTCCTGGCAAGCCAAGCAGGAGGGGCAAATCCATCCGTCGCATTGGCAGCGTCCCCCTGGTTTGCCTGCGTAGCCGGGTCTGCTATGGAAGGAGAGGCGACAGTGCGGACAGATGACCTCCGCGACCCCTTCCAGGATTTCTAGATCGTCCGCCGGTGCGATCCGCCGCATAGATTCCCCGTCAATAACTACGCGATACTGGAATGTCTGTTTGGTGGTGGGCCTGCCTGTGGTGGGATTGCCTAATGACTCTCCTCCTGCGGTGAAGCAGGTTTTAATCTCAGTGGTACCCTGTATCCGCCCCTCATAGCCCACGACCTTATGCCGAATCAGCGTTCCGTCATGAAGTTTGACTTCATCCATTCTCACTGACATGTCCGCCTCCCTCGATTAAAATAAAAAGCCTCCGGCTCATTTAAAGCTCAGAGGCTCTCCAAAGTTGGTAAAAAGTAAGCTCTAAAGAACAGCTCTATCCTATCACTCCTAGCCTCAACTGAGCAAACGGAGAGTTTGCATGATTATGGGTAGACAACAGACTCAGCATTTCGCCCGCGGACAGCTCCAAGTACCCACCTGCTTTGCGCAACACCGTTCACCCTACCCGATAGTAGAAATAGCGCTGCCTTGCCCAGTATCGCTTCTTAATTCGAGATTGTCAGAGCGATACCGAGAGGCAATTGCACCTCCCCAATACTCAAAGCCGTTCCTAAGCTTCCCAGCCGCCAGGCTTGAACAGTTTCCTTTGAGAGTCCTTCTTTCGTCGTGGCGCTTGACGTTGGCGCTTTTGATGACTTGACGAGGTATTGAACATTATCGCCGTCGCGAAGAGTCACGGATAGAACCAAATCCTTACTTCCATCTATTGGCAGTGTCTGAATCGCGGCAATTTGTTTCGAAGCCGTTGTTTTATTCACTGTATCCGAATACAGCCACCAGAAGGACGCAACCAATGTCGCTAGAACCAACCAAGCATACTGGCCGACCCGTTTCTGCCGTTTCATGGATTGAGTTCTCTGGCGGTCGAATAGGGTGCGGTAGGCTTGCCTTTCGGCTTGCAATTTCTTGCCCGGATCCTCCTCCGAGGAGCTTTCAGGTTGATCAAATGAAATTTGAATACTATTCAATATCATCCCTACGATCACCAACACCAGTGGAATGGCAACTACATAGAGGGTATTCATATTGTTCTCCTTTTATAGGCTCCTGAGAGCCAAACAAGGTAACCAAAACCCAGTGAATATTCTCAGGCACTTCAGGTTTGACCACTCCCTATAGGTGAAATATGCACTGCCTCAAAGCGCAAACAGACTATATCCCACCCCGAAGCCATATCCAACGACATTTTTGAGTTGCAGCCCAGAAAAGATGCGATTTCTACATAATCCACATGGCGACCGCTCAATCCTAATGGACATTTGTGTTGCGTTTGGTTAAGAATAGGTTCAGTAGAGCGCCTCGATAATGGGTTGAGCGTCCTTTCTAAGTGGGGTGTGAAACCCGTCACAGTGGATCCGCGATAGATTTGCGAGTGTCTGTGCGGAGTCGAAAAATCAATTTTGAGGAAAGAATCCTCGCCTGGCACGCAGTGGCGGAAAGCCCTGCCGACTATTCCTCGGCCAAGAAACAGCTTTCTTTATTCAGTATCCCAGCAAACGGCAATGGGAATGGGACAAGTACGTTCCGAGACCCAGCATTCGCTGACAACAAGAGCCTACCCGTTCACCGTTGGGTTCCTTGGATTGCGGGTTATTCTGCTTCGTTTGTCAACAGTGTTATCTCAGTCTACCTATCTAAGCGCAAAACTGCACTGATCCTTGATCCTTTCTGCGGTGTTGGTACCACATTGCTAGAAGCAGTTGCGCGCGGCTATGACGCGGTAGGTTTTGAAATAAATCCGTACCCCGCGCTAGCAACTCGTGCTAAGCTCAACGCCCTTACCGTCGACCTGATTGAATTCGACTCGATTCTTTCGAAGTTCCAAGAGGCCTCAAGAAGTTGGCTTACTAGGCCGCTCCCCAAAGATATATCCCCACCACCCCTTAAATCGAAGCTCCCTTTTTTTAGCTCCAAAGTTGAGAGACAAGTGCTCCATGCGCTGGCCTTCATCAAAGGAATTCAATCTCCCCGGATAGCTGATCTATTTCGAGTAGCATTTGGAGCGGTGATGGTCAGCTTCTCCAACTACACCTATGAACCTAGTCTGGGTTCTCGGCCCGGGGCTGGAAAGCCTCTCATTGAAGAGGCTGATGTCGGGCGGGTACTGCTGAACAAATTACTTCAGATGAAAGCCGATATAGCCTGGCTGCGGGAAACCATGCAGGCTAAGCCTGTTGGTATAGCAAGAGTAATCAATGCTGACTTTTTCAGTCAGAGTGAGGAGTTAGAATCTGGTTCGGTAAATTTGATGGTGACTTCGCCTCCGTACATGAACAACTATCATTACGTTCGCAACACACGTCCGCAACTGTATTGGCTAAATTTTATTTCCTGCCCTCGTGAACAGAGTCATCTGGAGGTTAATAACTTTGGTCAATACTGGCAAACTGTTCGAGATAGTCACCCTATCGCATTGGTGTTTGAACATCGGAAGTTGGAGAAGATTTTGAGCCAGCTACGTCAGATTCGGGTTGATAAAGGACCCTACGGAGGACCGGGTTGGGCGAATTACGTGGCTTCATACTTCAATGACTGCTTCCGGTTTGTGAAAATTGTTAAGCGGATGCTCACACGGAACGGCATAGGAGTAGTCGTTATTGGCAACTCTATTATTCAGGGAATCAATATACCGACGGAGAAGATTTTGGGTGAGATTAGCGAAAAACACGGACTGATTTTGGAGGGCGTACATTGCATCAGGGAAAAAAGAGTAGGCGCAAGCATCACACAGTCATCTGTGCGTCAGGGCGAGCGAAACGGCTCCACGTTATCTGAGTCGGTGGTCGTTTTTCGCAAACGGTAAGACTAATCATGGCTAAGGGGCCTTATAATCCGCTTGATAAAACACGCTTGGGAGAAAGTGTGGCGAAGGCGCTTTTAAGCCAGACAGTTGGTAACCTGCCTCCGGAGTCTTTTAAGGGTGCAGGGATTTATGCGCTTTACTATATAGGCGACTTTGCTGCTTATCGGAAAATAGCCGAGAAAAATCGTAGCAACCGCTGGGCTGCACCTATCTACGTTGGCAAGGCTGTCCCACCTGGAGCACGGAAGGGCGGGTATGGGCTGGGAGAATCGCCGGGAGACGTATTGTATCGACGCCTACGCGAACACGCCGACTCGATTAAACAGACGAAAAATTTATCGCTTGATGACTTTAGATGTCGGTATCTTGTTGTGGATGACATTTGGATTCCGCTAGGTGAGTCACTTCTCATATCGATGTTTTCCCCGCTTTGGAACTAAGAACTCGACGGCTTTGGAAACCATGATCCCGGTGCGGGTCGTTATAATCAGCAACGCTCGCCATGGGATGAAATTCATCCTGGTCGTCCCTGGGCAGAAAAATTGAAACCTAATGCCCACTCAAAAAGCGAAATTTCAAAGAGCATTGAAGAATTTTTGAGATAACAATCGGGTTTTTGGTAAGGAACAAAACGGGGCAGTCCCTTTTTTCCCTACAGCGTTTCCTCATACCTTCTCGTAAGCAAACGGTGAAACCTCGCTACTGCACCGCCTGATAGGCCAGTCGTTTGACCTTGTCCATGTTCTTGCCCTCGATGCGGATGAGCCGCGTCGGAGCAGCCCGGCGCGGGGAGTGGAGGTCGCCTTCGTTATAGATATGTGCCATGCCCGGTTTGAGAGTGTAGGTCTTGACGTGACGGACCTTGCCGGGTTTCCCGTCACTGGCAAGCTCGACTAGCTCCCAGTCGCTCATCTCGGTCTCGCCGCGCGCCTGGCCGTAGATTGCCCAGGAGGGACCGTGATCGTGCGGATTGCTCTCCTTGGCGCCCCTATACACATGGGTGAGAATGCAGAAGCCGAGCTCCGGGTCTTCATAGATGACCTTACGCTCGGGGACGTCGTCGCCGAGGTGAGCAGCGATGAATTGCTCGTCTTTTAACACGTCTTGCACGAGGGCAGACACTTTCTTGCGGCCTTCAGATCCGGAATCGGCCTTGAGGATGCGGTGACATTCAGCGGAAAACTGTTCGAGAGTATAACCCATAAAGAATCCTCCTGTTCGATAGGCGTCAGAACAAGACGTTAGTCCCACCTGCTTGAAATTGCAAGACAATGTGGTCAAAGCCGCGGGCAATCTTTTTCGCGGCTTCGGTTTCAGCTATAGTCTTAAGTTAGCTCCGAGGCTTCTCTGATGGAAAAACAATCGCGCAAAAAGCTGGTCGAGGAACTCTCTCGGATTGTGGGTTCTGAGCATGTCCTTACAGAACAGTCGCGTTTAGACGAACTTTCCTGGGATGCCCTGAGCGAGGGCAGAATCCATCCCCTCAAGAGACCCGAGACCACTCTCCCTCTCTGTGTGGTATTGCCTTCCTCGACGGCTGAAATCCGGGGGATCGTCCTTCTGGCTAACAAGGAGAGCGTGCCTCTCATTCCTTACGGTGGCGGCTCGGGACTCATGGGCGGGGCTTTGTCTGTTCGACCGGGCATCGTCCTGGATTTAAGGAGGATGAATAAAATTCTTGAAGTCGATAAGGAATCTCGCTCAGCACGAGTGGAGTCGGGGACTGTTCTAGAAGCGTTGGAAAAGAGGTTGAACGAAGAGGGCTCCATCCTGGGTCATGATCCCTGGACTCTTCCTGTAGCGACCGTCGGCGGTGCAATCTCAACCAACAGCATGGGCTACCGTGGCGGTATGTACGGCTCGATGGGAGACCAAGTTTTAGGCCTGCAAGCCGTCTTGCCCAACGGCGAGATCATGCGGACTCGACCTATTTCCAAATCTTCTGCGGGTATCGATCTCAATGCCCTTCTCATCGGAGGTGAAGGTTGTTTTGGAATCATCACCGAGGCCACGGTCCGAATCTTTCCTAAGCCTGAAAAGCGGACTCTCCAAGGTGTTCTCTTTGAATCTTTTGAACAGGGGTACGGCGTTATTCAAAAACTTTTCGCGCGCGGTTTGAGACCTGCTTTGGTCGACTTTGGCGACGACGATGACAAGCTTCACAGCGGCGCGGTTCTTTATTTGGCCTTCGAGGGGAACGAAGCAATAGTCCAGGCGGAAGAGAAACTCGCTTTGTCTATCTGTGACCGGGGTGGTGGGAGGAGGTTGCCTCAAGAAGAGGCGGAAGAGTTCTGGCGCGACCGGCATGTCATCGCTCGCCGGTTTATGCAGAATCGCCGCCAGAGGCGAGAGCGCAGCAGAGACGGGATTTACCGGGACTGGATTCACGTGGCGCTGCCGGGATCCAAAGTCCTCCCTTATAGAAAGGCGGCAATGGAAATCATCGAGAGGCGAGGAGTTCATCTTCAGGAGAGCGGCCTCTGGATTCAGCCGGAGCTTTTTTCGATGCGCTTGGGGATTGAAGATGATGGCACGAACAGGGCGCAGTTGGCTCTGGAAGAAACCGTTGATGAGTTGCTTCGTTTGGTCCAGAGGATGGGTGGATCTATGGAATACACCCACGGCGTAGGCGTGAAGCTGGCCCCTCTCATGGAAGAGGAGCATGGCTATGGTCTGGAAATCATGCGTCAGATCAAAAAGGCTCTCGACCCGAACAACATCATGAACCCGGGGAAGATGGGACTTTAGGCATACCGCCAGGTTTGGGTGGAGGGAGGCCCGTTGCCGCGCACCAGTAGCTGGAATCATAAAAGCGCTCTGCGGGACTGAACGGAGGCTTGTAAACCCCCATCTCGATTCTTAACTCCAAGACTTGGCGGAACGCCTGAGGATTCAGCTGCGCCTTGGGTACAACTCTGGTATAAGCCTCCTCGGCTCTCGGGCGATCCAAGTGCTCCAGCTCCATGACCAGCCGAATAGTTTCCCGGCGGTTTTCAGGCTTGAGGAGCCAGTCTGAGGCTGCAGCCCATGCGCGGATAAAGCGGACGGCGAGATCGCGATGACTTTCAAGCCAGGAACGGTGAGTCCAGCCGCAGGTTAAAGGCCAGTTGGGAACATAATCCTCCGCCTTCGCGAGCAGCACTCCACCGTCCGCCAACGCCTTCTCCGTCGAAGGCGGCGTCAGCATCGCCGCCACCACTTGCCCTTTGAGAAAAGCTTCCAGGCGCTTGGGAGAGCTCCCTATGATCTCGATTTGATAATCGCTCTCTCTTATACCGTGAGAGCGAAGCATTTTTGCTCGAATAAGATCCAGGTTGGAATCCCCCGGGTCCCCGGCCAATAATTTTCCGCGCAACTGCTCAATAGAGGTGACAGGGGGCCTGCCTATGAGACTTGCGGTCAACCCCTCCTCCGCTTGCAAGAAGAGCAGATAGTCCACTCCGTCCGTGGTGGTGCGCGCGATCATCGTATCCGCGCTGCTCAGGGTGAAGTCCCAGCGCCCCTCAGCTATCCCTTGGTTGTGGGCCGGCGCGTAGGTTGCTTCCTCAAAATGTACGTCGAGTTCCTCCTTGGCAAAGAAGCCTTTGTGCTGGGCGACCAGATGGGGAGGTCTCATGTGATAGCCGATAATGTGAATCAGATCCATAATTTTAGGGTGCTCTAAAAAATTTTTCCAAACATACAGCGGCAGCCGCCGGCGATGCAAGCTCCCTTATCTTGCCAAGAATCCGCGAAAGAGTTAGCTTACATTGGTAATGAGACGATCTTCACTCCCGGCTGGAATTCTAAGCCTGTCGCTCATGGCAGGTTGCGCCACGGCGCCCTACACGGGCAGAAGCCAGCTCATGCTGGTTTCTGAAGGTGACGAAATAGGCGCGGGAGAGCAGGCCTACCGCCACATTTTGCGCGACAGTGTGTTGTCGGATAACTCTGAAGCGTTGCGGCTGGTTCGCAAGGTCGGGGAAAGGATTGCGCGCGCGGCGAACAAAGCCGAATACAAGTGGGACTTCCGTGTTATCAATGACCCTGAGAATGTCAACGCATTTTGCGCCCCTGGAGGCAAGGTGGCCGTCTATACGGGCATCTTTCCAATCGCCCAGGATGAAGCCGGTCTGGCGGTTATCCTCGGACACGAGGTGGCGCACGCGCTGCTTCGCCATTCCGGAGAGAGAATGAGCCAATCCGAGATATTGGGGGCTGGCTTGGGTATTGCCGGCGCCACAGGTCTTAACCCCCAACTGCTTCAGGCCCTCGGATTGGGCGCTTCCGTGGGGTTGGTTCTTCCCTTTAGCCGGTCCCAAGAGTCAGAAGCAGATCATGTCGGCCTCATCCTGATGGCGAAGGCGGGGTACGACCCAAGGGCTTCTCTAGGGGTATGGGAACGGATGGAACGTAAGGAGAAGGGCGCGCCCCCTGAGTTTCTTTCGACCCACCCGGGCTCAGAAACGCGTATTCAGCAGCTCAGGGCGTGGATTCCGGAAGCTCTGCAGTATTATCAACCCACAGACCGGTTTGTCGAGCTTTTGCCTGCGGTCCAGAGCCTGGATTCCGCTTCAGCCAAGGCGGAACGTGAGTTACTGAAGAGAATCCAGGCAATCAACAATAAAGCCGGGGGTTCGGGCGGGGAAAGAACGATCGTTGAGGCTCTCGGCTACAACCTGCGAATGGCTCCGGCTGCGGTTTATCAGGAAAGACAGCAACTGCAACTAGGTTATGGGCAATATGCCGCATTGAGAGGACTCTCTTTTTTAGGGAGAGGTTCGATACGCCAAATTGCGGCCGATTATCAGAGAGGAACATCGTGGTCGGACCTCGCGCAGAATCAGGGATCTCGCATTTTCGATCTGATCACTTGGATGGGCGATCTCATTCGAACGACTGGAGTGATTCAAAACCAACTCCGCCAGCAGCCCTTGAGGCCCAGCTATCGTATAAGATAAATTGTTGTCCTTGAGGATAAAACTCTTCCATAAGGAAAGCGCCGCGACTTTCCTCCTCGTTTTTTGGCTCTCGATGGTTCCATCCAGCGCAAGCGCCGCCAAGCTCTATGTCGTTTATGCCTCGATAGGCGGAACCCAATCTCCCGGTTGGGTGGCCCAGGAGGCGGAGCTTTTCAGCAAGCACGGGCTCGATGTCGATTTTCTCTTTGCCGGCGGCGGTCGGGCCGTAACTTCTCTGCTGGCAGGGAACACTCCCATCGCGACCGTCGGCGGCCCTTCCGCGATCGCAGCGCGACTGGGCGGCAGTGACGTTATCATTACCGCACATGTCTTTGACACTCTGCTCTACTCTTTAATGGTGACCCCGGAGATCCAGTCCCTCTCCGATCTCAAAGGAAAAAAATTAGGGGCGAGCCGATTTGGCTCGGCGACCGACTTCGCTCTGCGTTATGTTCTAAAGCTTAAGGGGATGGACCCTCTCAAGGACGTAGTGATTTTTCAGATCGGAGGCCAAGCGGAGACCCTTGCCGCGCTAAGATCGGGATCGATTCAGGGAGGAGTCATCGCGTCACCCGCAACTGCTGAGGCAAAACGGCTCGGCATGAAAGAGCTCATCAATATGGCCACCCTTGGCGTAGAATATCCGCAGACAACCATCGCTACGACAGAGCGTTTCCTTCGAGAGAATAGAGATGTGGTCGTGCGCTTTACTCGGGGCTATGTGGAAGGGATGCACCGCTTTCTGAATGACAGAGAGTTCTCTCTTAGGGTGATCGGAAAGTACACCAAAATCCAGAATCGCCAGACGCTCGAGGCAACCTACGACGATTATGCACCCTACGTCAAAAAAGTTCCCGCTCCGGCGCTCGGCTCGATTGGGACAGTGCTGGAACAGCTTTCAGTCGCGGATTCGAAGGCTAAAGCGGCGCGGCCAAATGACTTTGTGGATGGGAGCGTTGTCGCTGAGTTGGAACGGGAAGGTTTTTTCCGCAAGGTATGGCGTTGAAGCGGTTGCGCCATGACGGGAGTCCGGAGAATTCCTGTCGCGATGGTCTGAGAATTTGTATCCTGGCTTCTGGGTCCGCGTCGAGCCGGCTTTGACAACACGAGGAATTCGAGATAAGTAAAGATGGGGAGTTTTAAAGCGAGGTGAAGAGATTAAAATTCAGTTGTCCTTATAGGATTCTAATTGCGCACGACGAAATGCACCCTCAAGGGTGCATTTCTTTTTTTACTTCAATGGAGGTTTTGACTTGCGCGAGCAGATAGAGATTTTGGCGTCGCTTCAAGAAATCGACCGAAAGATCAAGGAAAATCACGGTGCCCGGGATTGGGTTCTAGCTGAGATCCAAAAGAAAGAGAAGGAAATCGAGGCCAAAAAAGCTCAGATGAATCTCTCGTCCAACGATCGTGCCGAGTGGGATAAGTTGCGACGGGAGAAAGAGCAGGTTCTGCACGAGGATGGCCAAAAAACGATGGAAAAAAGGATGCGGATGAACCGCATCAAGAATATCAAAGAGCTTCAAGCCTTGCAGCGGGAGATCGACCAAATCAAACAGAACAACACTCTATTAGAGGAAGAGCTGATCAAGGTTCTCGAAGAGCTGGAGGCGCGGACGATTTCGCTTAAGGCGGCGGAGGAGGAGTTAAAGAAGCTCGAAGAGGAGTGGGCAGAAAAGAGGAAGGAGCTGGAAGCTCAGTTGTCCGCCATTGAACTGGCGGTTGTGGAGATCGCGTCGACTCGTAAGGCCATTGCCGCGCAACTTGAGGGGAGTCTGATTGAACGTTACGAGCTTATCTTTTCCCGTCGCGGAGGCATGGCGGTGGTCGCAGTTTCCGCAGGAATCTGTCAGGGGTGTTTTATGAATATCCCGCCACAGCTGTCGAATGAAATCATGAAGAGTGAGAGGCTCAATCTCTGCCCCAGTTGTCATCGCATTCTCTACTACAAGCCCGCCCTGTCCACCGACAAACAGCTTTAACGTCTATGCCGGGAGATCCCCAAGGGGAGTGGCTTCTCATGGTGGACGGAGCAGCACGAGGCAATCCAGGAGAGGCTGGCTGTGGCGCCGTTATTTTTGATGAGGCCGGCGCTGTGCGTGAAGAAGTTTTCCGCTATCTGGGAAAGGCCACCAACAACGTGGCTGAATACGAGGGGTTGCTGATGGGATTGGAGGCAGTTCTCAGACTCGGCGGCACTCGGCTCAAGGTTCAGAGCGATTCCCAACTTCTGGTTCGGCAACTGAACGGGCTTTATCGAGTCAAGGACCAAAAACTGAGACCGCTGTACCAACAAGCCTTACGTTTATTGCAACGGCTAGAGACCTGTCGTATCATCCATATAGGGCGGGAGCAGAACCGCCAAGCCGACAGGCTAGCCAACCAGGCGATTGACACAGCGCTTAAACGGATCCAGGTTAAGAAGAGATAGGAAGTCAGTCGGGCTAAAGTGGATCAAGCGATCGCTCCCCGCTATGGCTGATCGCCAGCATGTGGGGAGAGGAAAGTCCGGACTCCATAGGACAGGGTGGCCGCTAACGGCGGCTCCGAGCGATCGGGGGAAAGTACCACAGAAAAGATACCGCCAGCCTTAGGCTGGTAAGGGTGAAAAGGCGAGGTAAGAGCTCACCGGTCCGGCAGTAATGCCGGACGCTAGGCAAACCCCACCCGGAGCAAGACCAAATAGGAGGGTTGGGTGGTCCACCCTTAGCCCTCGGGTAAGGTCGCTAAGACCTCGCGAGCAATTGCGGGGCAAGATGAATGATCGCTGTGGCTTCTGATACAAGTCACTCCAGAATCCGGCTTATCGATCCACTTTAGCCCACACTTTTCCTCTTGCTCTAATCCTCCTGCCTCTTAGGGCTTCAATCCAATCCATTTCTTTTGTCCGTAGGAGCTTCTCCATACCTCTTTCAGCTGTTTTCAATCCTTCTATCAATATCTTGTATCATTATCTAGAAATTTTGCCACTAACAACCCATATATTGTGTTATCTTGGCGAGAGCCGGTCGAAAAGGCTTTTCAATAGGCGAATTTTTTAGCACAAAGGCCATTTTTTTATTGACAGAATGATCATGTGAGGCTATAAGTCGCCACTAAGTGGTATAAAGTGGGATAAAATCCCATAGATATCCTCGCCATTAAAAACATGTTTCGCGGCAGCTTTGAACACACTCTGGATACCAAGGGACGGCTGAGCATTCCTTCCAAGTTCCGTGAGGTGCTCCTCGGTAAAGGAGACGACCGCATCATCATAAGTAACTTCGTCCTGGAAGGAACCCGGTGTCTGGATGTTTATCCTCTCGACGAATGGGTTCGCTTCGAGGAAGAGATCAGGAAAAAACCAAAATTCGATCGCCGGATGGTTTTGTTCCAGAATTACTACTTGGGCGGCGCCAGCGAGTGCGTTGTCGACAAACAAGGACGCATCCTTATCCCACCGCTGCTGCGCCAATACGCGAGCCTGAAGCGCGATGTTGTCTGGGTCTCCGCGCTCGACAAATTCCGTGTTTGGGATCAAGAGGCCTGGAAGAAAGTCTTTGCGGAGGCCGAAGAGAAATTGATGCAGGATCCCGATTTTCTCGGTGACTTGGGACTCTGAGCCTATAGGTCTGCCATGTTCCGCCGTGGCCGACAGGCGAAAGGAGGAAAGGAATGCTGGAGCGAAAGATAATTCAGGATATCTCGGTAATCGACGTGACGGGAGATATCGATTTCAGAGAAATGATCAGGATCAAGGATGTAATCGGTTCCTTGATTGAGAGAGATCAGACGAAAGTCGTCTTAAATCTCAAGGCTGTCGACCACATCAATTACCTCAGCATCGGAGTTTTAGTTGAGAGATTGAAAATTCTGAGAAACTTAAATGGTGATTTGAAGCTGGCCGGCATGAGTTCCTATGTGAGGGATATCTTCAAGGTTGTCGGCATGGATCAATTTTTTGAGTACTACACCTCTTTGGAGGATGCGATCGAGAGTTTTGACGAGGACTGGGAGGGGGACGGGACCTATCACTAGCGTCTATACCCATGCGCCGGTAATGGCAGGAGAGGCGATGGAGTTTTTGAAGCCTGCGGCGCATAGGAGGTACCTCGACGGTACCATTGGAGGCGGGGGTCATGCGGCTCGACTGCTGGCGCTGAGTGCTCCAGACGGTCAGGTACTGGGTCTGGATTGGGATGAGGTGGCGATCCTGGCAGTTCAGCAGAGGCTCAGGGATTTTGAGGATCGCTTGATCCTTCGGCGTGCCAATTTTAGAGAGGCAAAGGATATTTTGAAGGAGATCGGTTGGGAGAGGGTAGATGGGATCCTTCTTGACTTGGGGATCTCCTCCCATCATATCGACTCCCCCGAGCGAGGATTTGGCTTCCAGTCAGAGGCGCGGCTGGACATGAGGATGGATCGGCGACAGTCCCTGGATGCCTACAAGATCGTGAACACGTTTTCGGTGCCAGAGCTGGAACGAATACTGCGCGAGCATGGTGAGGAACGGAGGGCGCACCACATCGCTCTAGCCATAGCTACAGAGCGCAAGCGCAGAGCGATCGAGACGACCAAGGATTTGACGGAGATCGTGCAGCGCGTTGTGGGTCGAAGGGGCGACCGCATCCATCCTGCCACCAGAACCTTTCAGGCCTTGAGGATCGCAGTGAATCGGGAGTTGGAGAATCTAAAGGAGTTCCTGGAGGATGCCTATGACCTGCTTCTGTCTTCGGGACGAATGGTGGTTATCTCCTTTCATTCCTTAGAGGATCGACTGGTGAAAACGGCCTTTCGGAAGTGGGCGAAGAATTGCCTCTGCCCACCCAGCTCTGTCGTTTGTCAATGTGGCTGGAGCCAAAAGGCAGTACTTCTTACTTCTCGGCCTCTCCGTCCCACCCGAGAAGAGGTTCAAGTGAATCCCCGTGCCCGATCCGCAAAACTCCGGGCAGTGGAGCGGCTATAGAGATTACCTATGGCCACGGCCGTCAGCAAAAGAATATGGGGGCTGGGTCTCCCCAAGGGACGACGGGCTGCTCGAGCGAGTTTGCGCACGCGACTCCACCTTTATTTTCCTGCTCTGATTCTGGGTCTCTGCTTGGTCTCCCTAGCGCTGCTGCATGTGTGGCTGAGGCTGCAGGTCGTTCATCTTGGCTATATTCTCTCCACCACCAGTAAGCTGCAGAGTCAGCTCGAGCAGGAGAATCGCGAGCTGAAGCTGGAACTGGCGACTCTGACCTCGCCTGATCGTTTGGAAGGAGTGGCCCGGACACGACTCAAGCTCACCGAGCCAGAAAAGGGACAAGTGGTGATCCTGCCATGATACGGTCTCTCAAAGTTAAAGGGATCAAATTTCGGCTGGGAATTGCCGGGTTGTTTTTTGTCCTGATGTTTTTGGGCATTGTCGCGCGGGCCTTTCAGCTGCAAATTCTTGAGGGCGATAAGCTAAAGCGTTTAGGAGAGAGGCAGCATCTTAAAGAGTCGATTGTGTATCCGAAGCGGGGCACGATTTTAGATCGTTCCGGAGAACCTCTGGCTCTCAGTCTGGAATCTCAGTCCGTCTATGTAAGGCCCCGACGCATCAAAGAACCTGCTGCCGTTGCTCGCACAGTGGGCAAAATTTTGGGGTTGGATCCGGTCGAAGTCCAACAAAAGCTAAAGACTGAAAAACCCTTCGTCTGGCTAAAGCGCCAAGTGACTCCCACGGAAGCAGAAAAAATAAAAGAGCTCAATCCGGTAGGCGTGGGGCTGTACCACGAGCCTAACCGCTACTATCCACAGGGCCAGGTTGCCGGGCAGGTCATCGGCTTCGTTAACAGGGATTCTCAAGGGCTTGAAGGCGTAGAGTTGCGATACGATAGCTACATCCGCGGCGAGACGGCTTCCCCGCTCGTTGAGCGGGATGCGTTGGGACGCAGGGTGCTCACGCAAGGTGTGGAAGAATTTCAAGTCCCCCCCGGAGCTGACATTCACTTAACCCTGGACACCTCGATCCAGTACCTTACGGAAAAGCAGTTGGAAGCCGCGGTAACCAAGTTCCGCGCCAAATCCGGTATCGCGATCGTCGTGGAGCCGTTCACGGGTGAAGTCCTTGCCATGGCCAACTATCCCTTCTTCGATCCCAATAACTTCACCCGCCAATCCTCGCAGCATTGGCGCAATCGGGCTGCGACGGACAGCTTTGAGCCCGGCTCCACATTTAAGACCGTTCTCGCCGCCGCAGCGCTCGAAGAGGGAGTCGTTCAAAAAGAGGATCTCTTCTACTGTGAGGATGGAAAATATTCCTATGCCGGCAAGGTCATTCACGACACTCACTCCTACGGATGGCTGCCCTTTTACAAAATCATCCAATACTCCAGCAATATCGGTGCGACCAAGGTAGGCGAGAAGCTCAAGAAAGAGCGGTTCTACCGCTACATTGAGAAGTTTGGCTTTGGAAATCCCACCGGCATTGACATGCCCGGTGAGGTCACCGGGATGGTTCGTCCTGCGAATTCGTGGACTCCGATCGACTTGGCCACTCACTCTTTTGGCCAGGGGATTGCCGTAACGCCCATCCAGCTTGTCATGGCCTATGCGGCGATTGCCAACGGAGGCTTCCTCATGAAGCCTTTTGTCGTCCGCCGCGTTGTGGGCCCGGATGGGGCGGTATTGGCGGCAAATCAACCATACGTCGTGCGACGCGTTATCTCGGAAAAGACCGCTCACCTGCTCACTTCGATTCTCAAAGGAGTGGTGAACGAGGGTGGAACCGGGGTCATGGCCGAGGTGGAGGGGTTTGATGTCGCGGGTAAAACCGGAACGGCGCAAAAAGCGGATCTCGCTCATGGGGGCTATGCCGCAAAGAAACGAGTGGCCTCCTTCATCGGATTTGTTCCGGCGGATGATCCCCGGTTGGTTCTGCTGGTTCTGATCGATGAGCCGGAAGTGAACGTCTATGGCGGGGTCGTTGCGGCCCCGACCTTCCGCAGCATCGCCCGCGGCGTGTTGCGCCATCTCGGAGTCGTACCGGAAAAAACGGAGCCCGCCTCGCTCCCAACGGCTCAGGAGGGATCTCCGATGCGGGCCGAGCGTAAGAGCGGTGACGGAATGCTCAGAACGGAGAACGATCAGGAAGTTCCGGACTTTGTCGGTCTCAGTCTGCGCGAGGCTTTGGAAAAGGCGCGGACTCTCAAGCTCCGGGTCGAGATGCGCGGAAATGGTTACGTCGTCAAACAGTCGCCGGCAGCCAGAAGGGCTTGGGGTAAGAATGAGACGTTAACTCTGGAGCTGCAGGGATAGTCCGATGAGGCTTAGAGATCTCCTCGAAGCCGGGGAAGTCGAAGAGGCAGAAGGAGATATGGACCGGCCCGTTATGGGGCTTGTATACGATTCCCGAGCCGTAGCGGAGGGAGACCTTTTTTTCGCCCTGCCCGGAACGCGAGCGGACGGACATGACTTTGTGCGACAAGCCGCGGAGCGGAAGCCTGCCGCCGTTGTCGTCGAAAGAAAAGTTGCGTTGCCTGCGGGTTGCGCGTGGGTTCGAGTGCGCGATATCAGGCGCACGATGGGATTGTGGGCGGCGAAATTCTTTGCCTATCCCAGTCGCCAGATGCTGCTTGTTGGGGTGACCGGGACCAACGGGAAGACCACAGTAACCTATCTCCTGGAATCGGTCTTCTCCGCTGCGGGAATGGTTTCGGGAGTCATCGGGACGATCAACTATCGCTATCGGGATCAAACGCTGCCGGCCCATCACACCACTCCGGAGTCGGTGGATCTTCAAGCTCTTTTGGCCAAGATGGTGCGCTCCGGAGTGCAGTCTGTGGTCATGGAGGTTTCATCCCACGCCTTGGAACTCGAACGAGTGAGGGGAATGGAATTTGATGTCGCTTTATTCACCAATCTCACCCGCGATCATCTCGATTTTCACGGCGATATGGAGCACTACTTCTCCGCCAAGAGCAGGCTCTTTACAGATTACCTGCCTGCAAGCTCGAAGAAAAAAAAATTTGCTGTGGTTCATGGTGCGGATCCCAAGGGCGCGGAGCTTCTGAAAAAAGTCCGAGAAGCGGGACTAGAGACGCTGAGTTATGGACAAGGCAGCCAATGGGACATCCATCCGGTGGAGGTTCAGGAAAATCTTGGAGGTCTCAGGGGAAAGATTCGGGTCAAAAATAAGGAGATCGGATTCTCTTCTCAACTTATAGGCGCGGCGAATCTGGAAAACATCTTAGGCGCTGCAGGTGTTGGTTTTGCGATGGGTTTGTCGCCTGACGTCATCGCAGAGGGAATCGGTCAGTTGAGATCGGTTCCTGGCCGATTGGAAAAGATCACCAACGATGTCGGAATCTCTGTACTGGTCGATTATGCCCACACGCCCGACGCTTTGGAGCGGGTGCTGCAAGGCCTGCGTCCTCTGACGCGGGGTCGGTTGATTGCGCTCTTCGGTTGCGGGGGAGATAGAGATCGGGGGAAGAGGCCGCTCATGGGAGAGATCGCCGCGCGCCTCAGCGATCTCCTGGTTCTGACATCCGACAACCCGCGCAGCGAAGATCCGCTCAGAATTCTGGAGGAGATCGAAGACGGAGTTCAAAAGACCGGCCTAACGAAATTGCCGGTCTCAGATCTCAAATCTCAGAGAGGCTATTTCGTCGAGCCGGATCGACGCGACGCTATTTGTCTGGCCCTCCGGCTTGCGCGCGCCGGAGATTTGATCCTCATAGCCGGGAAAGGGCACGAGGATTATCAGATTGTGGGATCCCAGCGGCTTCACTTTGATGATCGTGAGGTAGCACGAAAGGAACTCGAGCTGAGAGCCAGCATGAATTAAACATTCAGCGGTCGCCGGAAAGGCTCAGCGCTAAAGGCTGATGGCGGCTAGCCCCTTACTACATGACATGGAGCAGAGAAGAGATCCTCTCGGCCACCGGAGGAAAGGTTATCAGGGAAGGCCGATCAAGAGTTTTCGGCGAAGTCTCTACCGATTCGGGAAAAGTGGAGAGAGGCTCGGTTTTTATTGCTTTAAAGGGGGCGAGGTTTGATGGACACGACTTCCTCAAGCATGCAGTCCGCCGCGGCGCCTCTTGTCTTGTCGTCCATAAGCGACCGCGACTTTCAGGGTTCCGAGATACGACTGTCGTTAAGGTACGAGATACGCTTGTGGCGTTGGGGGACCTGGCCCTTTACCGTCGTAAGCAGGTCGGCCCAAAGGTTTTGGCCATTACAGGGTCGAACGGGAAGACAACGACAAAAGAGATGGTAGCGGCGATTCTGGAACGGACCTCGATTCAAGGCAGCCGCCTTAGAGGGAAGGTTCTCAAGACAGAGGGAAATTACAACAACCTTGTAGGCTTGCCTCTAACTCTGCTCCGCCTTCGAGGAAAAGAGAAAGCGGTGGTCCTTGAATTGGGAACGAGTCGTCCGGGAGAGATCGGGCGTCTAACGGAAATTGCCGAGCCCGACATGGGCCTCATTACTTCAGTTGCGCCGGCTCATCTGGAAGGTCTTGGAACCGTCGCTGGCGTGGCTCGGGAAAAGGGGGAACTCTTTCGGGGGATGAAGCCGGACGCTGTCGCCGTAATCAATCTGGATGATCCCTGGCTGCGCCGTCTGGGAAAGAGGTTTCCAGGAAAAAAAATCAGTTATGGAAAATCAGGTCAAGTGAGAGGCGAATCTTGGAAGGCTCTCGGCACAGGGGGAACGGAGTTTATGCTCCGCGTGGGAAAGGAGCGTCAGCGAGTTCGTCTTAGGCTCTCAGGGGAGCACAACCTTGCCAATGCCGTGGCCGCGGCGGCCATGGCCTATGGGTTTGGCGCTGACATGGAGGCAATGCGCAGAGGGCTGAAAGCGGTTAGGCCTTATCCGATGCGCATGGAGATGGAGGTATGGAGAGGAATCGGAATCATCAACGATGCCTACAACGCCAATCCCGCCTCTATGGAAGCGGCTCTGAAGACGTTAGCTCAAATCGATACTCGCGGAGAGAAGGTGGCGGTTCTCGGAGACATGTTGGAATTGGGGAGGGAAACAAAGAAGAGCCATCTCAAGTTGGGAGCGTGGGTAGCCAAGTGCCGGATCGATCGCCTTTATCTTCTGGGCAGGCAGGCCGAACAAGTGAGAAGCGGAGCGCTGCTTGCGGGAATGGATAAGGAGCGAGTGGTGATCGGTAAAAATCACGCGAGCATCGCGCGGATGATGCACAACCATGTGAAGAGGGGCGATTGGATTCTCTTTAAGGGATCGCGCGGCATGGCGATGGAGAAGGTTCTGGCGGCGTTCAAAGACACGGGAGAGTAACTCTTGCTCTATCATTTGCTTTTTCCTCTGCACACGACCTACTCGATCTTCAATGTTTTCCGCTACATCACCTTTCGTGGGGCTTTGGCGGCCTTGATGGCGCTGCTCATATGTTTTCTTCTCGGGCCCTATCTCATTCGCTCCCTAACGGCCGCTCAGATCGGCCAGCCTATCCGTGAAGATGGTCCGGCGAGCCACACGGCAAAAGCCGGCACTCCGACGATGGGAGGAACGCTGATCATTCTCGCTCTCTTTATCTCCACTATTCTCCTCGCTGACATAGCGAACCCCTACATCCTCCTTGCCCTCTTTGTTACCGGTAGCTTCGGCGTGATCGGTTTCATTGACGATTCCCTAAAGCTTAAACGCAAAAGCAGCCGCGGCCTCTCGGCTCGAACCAAGCTCCTCTGTCAGTTCGCCGTGGCTTTTGTTGCAGCCGTTTTCCTTTACCATCAGCTTCATTTTAACAGCGTCCTTGGGGTTCCCTTTCTGAAAAACATTCACCCTGACCTGGGCTTCTGGTACATCCCGTTCGCCATGCTCGTGGTGGTGGGCGCCTCCAACGCGGTTAATTTGACTGACGGCCTTGACGGTCTCGCCATCGGACCCGTGATGGTCGCTGCCGGGACCTATGCATTCATCGCTTACGTGACAGGTCACCTCAAGCTGTCCGGGTACCTTCAGATCGCCTATGTCGCCGGCGCCGGAGAGCTCAGCGTCTTCTGCGGGGCGATGGTCGCGGCCGGTTTGGGTTTCCTCTGGTTTAATACCTATCCGGCGCAGATGTTCATGGGCGACGTCGGCTCTCTGGCTCTGGGCGCCGCGCTGGGGATCATCGCGGTCATGACCAAGCATGAAATTCTTTTGGTCATCATCGGAGGCGTTTTCGTCGTTGAGGCGCTCTCGGTGATTTTTCAAGTTGTCTCTTATAAGCTGAGGCGCAAGCGGGTGTTCCTGATGGCTCCGATCCACCACCACTACGAGCTGAAGGGGTGGCCCGAGCCCCAGATCATCGTCCGTTTTTGGATCATTTCGATCATTTGCGCGTTGGTGGCTTTGAGTACATTGAAGCTCAGATGAAGAAAAAGTTTTCCCATGGAATTGAAGGGCAAAAGGGTAATGATCCTGGGGCTGGCGCGCACGGGAATCGAAACTGCCCGGTTTCTTGCAGGTCGAGGGTCTGAAGTGCTGCTGAGCGATCACAAAAGCGAGCGGGAGCTTAAGACGGAGATGCAGGCACTTTCTCAATTTCCCGTTCGTTTCCTTCTGGGCGGGGAAGAGACCGCTTGGCTCGAGGGAGTCGATCTCGTCGTGCCCAGTCCGGGGGTTCCGCCTGAAAATCCTCTGCTTCGCGAGGCCAGGCGAAGGAAAATCGAAGTCCTGAGTGAAATCGAGCTTGCCTACCGGTTTCTCCGGGTTCCGTTGGTGGCGATCACCGGAACCAACGGTAAGAGCACGACCACGTCGCTGATCGGCGAGATTCTGAAAGCCCGGGGCCTAAAGGTTTTTGTCGGAGGAAATATCGGGGCTCCATTGATCGGGTTTGTTTCCGGCGATTGGGACTGGGGTGTGGTGGAGGTCAGCAGTTTCCAGCTCGAGTGGGTGGAGCAGTTCCATCCCAGGATCGCGCTGCTGCTCAATTTGACCGAAGATCACCTCGATCGTTATCCGGATTTTGCCTCCTACTGTGAGGCGAAAGAGAGGATTTTTCGCTGTCAGCAAGACGGCGACATTGCCGTGCTCAACCGAGAGGACCCTCTGGCGTGGGCTATGAGGGAGAGGATTCGCGCGCGGATCATCGCCTTTGGCTGGCATGAGGCGGAAGAGGGCGTCTTTGCCACGGGAAGCGAGATCGTCTGGAGAGGCCAAGCGGAAGAAGAAGAACGGTTTCCCCTTTCTCGCGTCAAAATTCAGGGGGTTCACAACGTCGAGAATCTGATGGCGGCCGTGGCCGCGGCCAAATCGATCGGGGTTGCGGGCAACGTCATTCAGAAAGTCATTGAGGAATTTCCCGGCCTCGAGCATCGGCTGGAATTCGTGCGCGAGAAGGATGGCGTTCGTTTTTATAACGACTCGAAAGGCACCAACGTCGGCGCGGTTGCCAAGTCGCTGGCCAGCTTCCCGGGTCCGGTTATTCTTCTCGCCGGCGGCATCGATAAGGGAGGCGATTACCGCATATTGGAAGATGAGATCCGACGCAAGGTCAAGAGGCTGATCCTGTTCGGCGCGGCGAAGGAAATTATCAAGAAGGCGTTGGGTCATCTTACGGAAACCGTAGTCGTGACGACTTTCGAGGAGGCCGTCCGGGAAGCGGCCAGGAGCGCGCGTCCCGGCGACATTGTTCTGTTGTCGCCTGCCTGCTCCAGCTTCGACATGTTTCAGAACTACGCTGAGAGAGGAAAAGTATTTAAGAACTTGGTCTGCAATTTATGAGAGACCGAATGGCCATAGACGGTTGGATCGTCTGCGCAGTGGCTGTCCTGCTCGCGATCGGGATCACCATGGTTCTCAGCACCAGCTATCTCTATTCCCAAGAGCGCTTCTCCGACGGCACCTACTTTTTCCGCAAGCAGCTCATCGCGGTGGGAATAGGGCTGGTGGCGCTCGTGATCTCCGCCTTGGTCCCTTCGGACGCGTACCGTCGCATGGCCTATCCCCTGTTGGGGCTCACCCTTGTGGTGTTAGCGTTGGTTCTCATACCCGGCATAGGGCTTTCGCGCGGCGGGGCGAGGCGTTGGCTTCCACTAGGCGGTTTTGCCTTTCAACCCGGCGAGCTGGCCAAGATCGCCCTCGTGCTTTACCTGGCCCATTCTCTGGCGAAGAAAAGAGACAAGATCGACACTTTCGTCCGCGGCGTTCTCCCCCATCTGATCATCGGCGGTTTATTTTTAGGCCTGATCCTTTTGGAGCCTGATTTGGGGACCGCGCTCATTCTCGGTCTCATTCTCTTTCTCATGCTTTTTGTCAGCGGGGTGAAATCCTCTCACCTCTTGGCGATCGTTTCGATGGCCTTGCCGGTCTTAGGGCTGGCTCTCATGGGCGCGGAATATCGCATGCGCCGCCTTCTGGCGTTCCTCGATCCGTGGAGGGATGCCTCGAACAGCGGTTTTCAGATCATTCAGTCCTACATTGCGTTCGGCTCCGGACAGCTTTGGGGGCGCGGATTGGGTGAGAGCCGGCAGAAGCTGTTTTATCTGCCCGAGGCGCACACCGATTTTATCTTCTCCGTGATCGGGGAAGAATTGGGTCTCCTGGGCACCTTGGTGGTTCTCGCGCTTTTTGCCGTCATCGTCGTGCGCGGCTTTCGTTTGACTGCGAGAATCAATGAACCGTTTTGTCAGTACTTGGCCTTTGGCTTTACGACCCTTTTGGGCCTTCAGGCCTTGGTCCACATGGGGGTGGTCATCGGACTGCTGCCGACAAAGGGACTGGTGCTTCCTTTTATCAGCTACGGGGGTTCGGCCATGGTGATGAACCTGGCGGAGGCCGGGATACTTCTCAGCCTCTCGCGCAGGAGATTATAGGGATGCGAGTGGTCATAGCGGGCGGGGGAACCGGCGGACATCTTTTCCCCGGACTGGCTGTGGCGCAGGAATTTAAAAGAAGGGATGCCATGACAGAAATTCTATTCGTCGGAAGCAAAGCGGGGATTGAAAGCCGGGTTCTTCCTCGTGAAGGATTTTCCTTGGAGACTCTACCCGTTCGGGGCATCAAGGGAAGAGGCATCCGAGGGTTGGTTGAAGCTCTTTGGGGAATTCCGGTCAGTTTTTTCCGTTCGCTCAGGATCATCAGCCGCTTTCGGCCCGAGTGCATTATCGGCGTCGGCGGCTACGCCTCCGGCCCCTTTCTCTTTGCGGGAAAAATGAAAGGGATTCGCTGCGCCATTATGGAGCAAAATCTCCGGCCTGGTTTGACCAACCGCATCCTGGCCCGGCTGGTGGATCGCATCTTTACGACTTATGAGGAAAGCGCCGTCTATTTTCCCCGACCCAAAGTCATCAGGACGGGAAATCCAGTGCGCTGGCGGACTTTGCCTGAAATCGAGGAGCAGGAAAGTTTTACGCTCCTTGTTTTCGGCGGCAGTGCGGGCGCTCACCGGATCAATCTCCGCACGGTCGAGGCGTTGGAGAGGCTTACGGATCTTGGACCGAGGCTCCGGGTCATTCACCAGACAGGAGAGTCGGATTTCGCTTCCATCAAAGCGGCCTATGGCTCTCTTCCTTTCAAGGCTGAGATTCTCCCGTTTATCCAAAAGATGGATGAGGCTTACGCGGTGGCGGATCTTGTAGTTTGCCGGGCCGGGGCGACGACCATCGCGGAGCTTACGGCCTTCGGGAAGGCGGCCATCTTGGTCCCCTATCCCTATGCGGCTTATGACCACCAGAGATGGAATGCTCAGGCTCTCCAAGAATGGGGCGCGGCGGAGATGATCCTGGATCAGGAGCTGAGCGGAGAGAATCTTGCTGCGAAGATCAGGGCTTTCTATTCGAATCGCGAGCGGCTGAAGACAATGGCAGAGGCCGCTCGGAGACTGGGCAAACCTGAGGCGGCCGAGCAGATTGTCGATGAGTGTTACGCCCTCCTGTCCGGTCTAGCGCAGGGTGAACAAAGGCCGTGAGTCTTGAATCATGCTTGAGAAGAAGCACCGGGTCCATTTTGTCGGGATCGGTGGTGTCGGAATGAGCGGCATTGCAGAGGTGCTATTGAATCTAGGCTATTTTGTGAGCGGTTCGGATCTGCGCGACGGCGAAGCTACCCAGAGGCTTCGCTCTTTGGGCGCGCAAATTTTTCTTGGCCATCGCGAGGCCAATCTTTCCGCCAACCCTTCGGTCGTGGTGATTTCCACAGCGGTAAAGTTTTCCAATCCTGAAGTCTTGGAAGCGCGCCAGCGCAACATCCCGGTCATCCCCCGCGCCGAGATGCTCGCGGAGCTGATGCGCATGAAGTATGGGATAGCCGTCGCCGGCAGCCACGGCAAGACCACGACCACCTCGATGATCGCCGCGATCCTCAGCGCTGCCGGCATGGATCCCACCATGGTGATCGGCGGGAGATTACGATCGCTCGGCAGCAACGCAAAACTGGGACAAGGAGAGATCCTGGTGGCGGAGGCGGACGAAAGCGACGGGACGTTTCTGCTCCTTTCCCCGACCATCGCTGTCGTTACCAATATCGATCGCGAGCACATGGATTTTCATCAGAACATGGATCGCCTCGTGGAGAGTTTTCTCGCTTTCATCAACAAGGTGCCGTTCTATGGGCTGGCGGTCTTATGCCTCGATCATCCCAACGTCAGGGCGCTTCTCCCCAAGGTTAGAAAGCGCTTTACGACTTACGGCTTTTCCTCCGAGGCCGATTTCTGGGCTCGCGATTTGCAAATCCAGGGAATGGAGACTCAGTTCTCAGTGGCCCATCAGGGAAAGCTCTTGGGGAAACTCAAGCTCCACTTGCCCGGGCGTCACAGCGCCACGAACGCTTTAGCCGCAGTCGCCGTGGCGCAGGAGCTGGAGATTCCTTTCTCGAAAGTCGCGGCGGCACTGGAGTCGTTCACCGGCATCGATCGCCGCTTTGAGATGAAAGGAGAAGCCAAAGGGGTCACGGTGATCGACGATTACGGGCACCATCCTGTGGAGATCCAGGCGACGATCCGGGCGATTCGAGACGGATGGAAGCGGCCTCTAACGGTGATCTTTCAACCCCATCGCTACAGTCGAACGCGCGATCTCTTTGACGAGTTTTTGGTCTCCTTCGAAGGAGCCGATTGGCTGATCCTGACGGAGATTTACGAAGCCGGCGAAGAGGCGATCTCCGGAGTGAGCAGTGAAGCCCTCTACCAGGCGATGAAGCGACGGGGGCACCTCGAGATCGAATTTATTCCGGACAAGAAAGAGATTGCCAAGCATCTAGCCCCGAAGCTCAAGAGCGGCGATATCGTTTTGACCTTGGGAGCCGGAGATATCTACCGGGTAGGAGAAGAGCTGATTGAGATTTTGCAGAGTTAGAAGAGGCAATGGCCCAAGAGCAGTTGGTCCAAAAACTAAAGCTTATCTCTGGATTGAAGGTGAAAATCCACGAGCCGCTTGCGCGCTATACCTCGATCAAAGTCGGCGGACCGGCCGATTATTTTCTCGAGGTGGAAAACCACCAAGCATTGCTCCGGACGCTCGGCCTTCTGCACGGCTACAAGATCTCCTTTTGCCTTCTGGGCAATGGGAGCAATCTGCTCGTGAGCGATCTTGGAGTTCGCGGCGCCGTCATCCGTTTGGGAGGGGAGTTTAAGCGGATCGAATGGCAAGAGACGGGGGAGAGCGTTTTGGTCGTCGTGGGCGCTGCCTATCCCGTGCCTCGGTTGGTTCGGCAGGCAGCCCGCAAGGGATATGGCGGATTGGAATTCGCCGAGGGAATACCGGGAAGCGTCGGCGGAGCGCTGGTGATGAACGCGGGTGCTTATGGCTCTGAGATGGAGAAGATCGTGGACCGAGTCGAAGGAGTGACGAGCCAAGGAGAACAGATCGGATTGAGCCGAGAGCAGATGCTCTTTACCTACCGTGACTCTAATCTGCCTTCGGGAATCATTGTGACGCAGGTCAGGCTGCGCCTTTTGAAGGGTGAGGTAGAAGCGGTGGGTCTGAGAGTTCAAGAGTTGGTGCGAAGGAGAAAAACAAGCCAACCGTCGGGCTATCCCAATTCCGGCTCGATGTTTCGCAATCCACCGGGAGATTTTGCCGGCCGCCTGATTGAGGCTGCCGGTCTGAAGGGAAAAAGGATGGGCCGCGCGGCCATCTCCGACCGGCATGCCAATTTCATTGTGAATCTGGGCGGCGCGAAGGCGGAGGAGATAAGGGGACTCATGAGCATGGCCCAGGCGGAGGTGAAGAAAACATTCGGCGTGGAGCTTCAGCCTGAGGTTTGGTTTCTGGGCGAGTGGCCGAAGAGAGAGACGTGAAGATGTTTCTTCGCAGAGGAAACAAAAAGAGCAACGAGCCTATAAAATGGCGCCGCCTTTGTCTCTGGGGCGCTGTTCTAGCGTTCTTCCCTCTTACCGTGATCGTCTACGTGAATCACGCCGATGTTGCCCGGCGCGCTGTTCGTCTAGGCGATTTACTTCTCTATCATCCCTATTTTTCCGTGCGGGAGATTCAAGTGAGAGGGGGCGACAAGATTGGCGGGAGTGAGATCGTAGCCATGGCGGGACTGAGTCATGGCATGAGCATCTGGAAGATCGATTCTGAGGGCATAGAAAGAAAAGTGGCGAGACATCCTTGGGTCAAACATGTCTTGGTCCGGCGGGAGTTTCCCCACAGGGTCGTCATTGAGGTCGAAGAACGATCTCCCAAAGCGGTCGTGGTCATGGGCAGACTCTATTATGTCGATGCCGAGGGGTTTGTCTTTAAAGAGATCGGAGAAGGCGAAAGAGCCGATTTTCCCTTGCTCACTGGGCTGCGGCAGGCAGATCTTGCCTCGCGTACTTACTCCACGCGTCAAAAAATTCAGGAGGCGATGCAACTCAGCGATCTGATGGCTGGATCATCCCTTCCGATCTCTGAGATTCACTTTAGTTCCGGTGGAGACATCATTCTCTATCCGATGGGCCGTTCGATCGCCCTTCAATTTGGCTGGGGCGATTGGGAAGGAAAGGTGAAGCGTCTCCAGCGGATCTTGGAAATTTGGAAGGGAAGAGAGAATCGCCTCGCCGCATTGGATTTAAGATTTCGCGACCAGGTGGTGGCACGACTCAGAAAGGCTAAAGGATGAGGGATGAAGGATGAAATTCATCCTTTCGTCTTCCGCCTTCATCCTTTGTGTGAGCTATGAGCAAGAAAAATAGCATCATCGTAGGATTGGATGTCGGCACTTCTAAGGTCTGCGCGGTCGTGGGAGAGCTGACCGAGCGGGGGGTGGAGGTCATCGGCGTGGGTTCTCACCGCTCCCAGGGGCTGCGCAAGGGAGTGGTCATCAATATCGAGAGCACCGTGGAGTCGATTAAGAAGGCTGTGGAGGAGGCGGAGTTGATGGCGGGCTGCGAGGTCAATTCGGTCTTCGCGGGAATCGCCGGCGGTCACATCAAAGGTTTTAACAGCCACGGCATCGTTGCCGTCAAGAACAAGGAAGTTACGCAGCGTGATGTCGATCGGGTCATCGACGCGGCCAAGGCCGTAGCCATTCCGATGGAACGGGAAGTGCTCCACATCCTGCCGCAGGAATACGTCATCGATAGTCAAGACGGAATCAAAGAGCCCTTGGGCATGTCCGGAGTCCGCCTCGAAGCCAAGGTTCACATTGTGACCGGGGCGGTGACATCGGCCCAGAATATCATCAAATGCTGCAACCGGGCCGGACTGAATGTCGCGGATATCGTCTTGGAACCTCTGGCCTCCGCGGAAGCGGTATTGACCCCGGAGGAGAGAGAATTGGGAGTCGCCCTTGTCGATATGGGCGGCGGGACGACGGACCTGGCGCTTTTTCACGACGGAGCCGTCAAACACACGGCTGTGTTGGCCATCGGCGGGAATCATCTGACGGGTGATATCGCTGCGGGGCTTAGGACCCCGATCGCCGAAGCGGAGCTGATTAAACAGCGGTACGGCTGCGCGCGGGCGTCGATGGTCACGAAGGATGAGCGGGTCGAGGTGCCGAGTGTGGCCGGGAGGAATTGCCGGACGCTTTCGCGGCAGATCTTGTGCGAGATTATTGAACCGCGCCTGGATGAGATCTTCCAGCTGATGCTTCGGGAGATCATTAAATCAGGCTACGAGGGTTCTCTGGCGTCGGGCATCGTGATGACCGGAGGATCGACGCTGCTTCCCGGCATGATCGAGATGGCGGAGCAGGTCTTCGGCATGCCGGTTCGGCTTGGGGTGCCCGCCCACGTAGGCGGTTTGATCGACGTGGTTTCCAGCCCCATATATGCGACCGGTGTGGGTTTAGTCCTCTACGGGATGAAGCGGCAGGATAAAAACTTTTTTCGCATTCGCGACGACAATCTCTTTCATAAGGTCAGAGAACGGATGGTGGATTGGTTCAGCGAGTTTTTTTAGGAGTTGCAAAGACAAAAATAAAATTTTTTTAAGGAGGGAAGCATATGTTTGAACTTATAGAGCAGGTCAATTTGGGCGCGCGGATCAAGGTGATCGGCGTCGGAGGAGGGGGTGGAAATGCGATCAACACCATGATCTCGGCCAAGCTGGCTGGAGTCGATTTTATTGTGGCCAACACCGACGTCCAGGCGATCGAGGCGAACCGCGCGTCGGTCAAGATCCAGCTCGGGGAGAAAATCACCAAGGGGCTAGGGGCCGGCGCGAATCCTGAGATCGGACGACGTGCGGCCCTGGAGGACCAGGGCAGGATTCGCGAGTATTTAACCGGGGCCGATATGATCTTCATCACCGCCGGCATGGGAGGCGGCACCGGCACCGGCGGCGCGCCCGTGATCGCGCAGATCGCCCGAGAAGTAGGGGCGCTCACAGTCGGAGTGGTGACCAAGCCCTTTCTTTTTGAGGGCAAGAAAAGGATGCGCCAGGCCGAAGAAGGAGTCCGGGAACTCAAGCAGAGTGTGGATACCTTGATCGTGATTCCCAATCAACGGCTCTTGAGCATCGCGGCGAAGACGACCACGATGCTGGAGGCGTTCCAGAAGGCGGACGATATTTTATTCCAGGCCGTGCGCGGCATCTCCGATCTTATTATCACGCCCGGGCTGATCAACCTCGATTTCGCCGATGTCCGTACCGTGATGGCTGAGATGGGGATGGCGTTGATGGGCGCGGCCACAGCGTCGGGCGAGAATCGGGCTGTGGAGGCGGCACAGAAGGCGATCTCCAGCCCGTTACTAGAGGATATCTCGATCCATGGGGCCAGAGGGGTTCTCATCAACATAACCGGCGGAGCGGATTTGGGTCTCCATGAAGTGAACGAGGCGGCTACATTGATTCAGGAAGAGGCCCATGAGGACGCCAATATCATCTTCGGGGCGGTGATCGACCCGAGAATGAAAGACGAGATTCGCATCACCGTGATCGCCACCGGCTTCGGCGAGAAGGAAGAGCGCAAGCCCGTTCTCGGCGGCATGTCCAATGCCAATCTGGCGAAGGGAAGAAAGGTGGTCCATTTAGGCACAATCGTGGACGATCTCAACGTGCCCACTTGGCAACGGAAGAAAAATGAAACCGGCGAGATGGAGACTGTGACGTTGGACAAAGCCAACAGGCACTTCATCCAGGAGGACGAGGATCGGCTGGACATCCCGACGTTCTTAAGAAGACAGATGGACTAGAAGTTTAGAGTTTCGGGTTTTGAGTTTAGAGGAGAACTCGATCCTTCGATGAACTCCCTTCGATCAACTCAGGGCCTGAGCTTGCCCCTCGACTCCGCTCGGGGCCCT
>WNFH01000087.1_pt1 | contig 46711 bp, 68 predicted proteins | sample 5400411 | NCBI WGS metagenome assembly WNFH01 (sample SAMN13153347, study PRJNA577476) | soil metagenome | isolation source: 200 cm saprolite under Douglas fir tree site 2 hole 3 | place: USA:California | collected 2015-04-18 | reverse complement strand
CGACGACCTCGGTGCCGGCCCCGCATTCGAAACTGATCTGCGCCATGATGTGCGCGATCAGCAAGTTCGATTCGATCCCATACTTCTCGAACACAGTCGGCGCGACGCTGGCGATGCCGTCCCGCAGGCCGGGGATCAGGTTGTCCCCGGACGGCCACAAGTTGAACAGGGCGTTAACGAAGGCCATTTAAAAAGGCGCCCCTGAAGCATGCATGGCGTTGTAGACAATGGTTGCGGCCGCGGCAGCACCAGTGTCGTTGAAGTGAATGTTGTCGGCATTGCGATTACTGGCGTTCAGAGAGTCTAAATTGCCGCCAGAGAAAATAGTCGTTCCGTTAACAAGGGCGATCTGAGCATTTTGAACAGCGGTGGAAACTGCTCCGCCATTCCATGTTTCTTCAGCGACGAAAGTGCGAAACCCTGTAAGCCCGCAGGAACCCATTGAGGAAAACATTGAATTCCAAGAATTAGTGTAGTTGACCTGTGAGGTTCCTACGGATTGATCACTCTCGCCTTGACCCCAGAAGAAGGCAAAAGTCACGCCGGTCGTCGACGGGGTCATGCCTCGAGATGCAAGCCGAGAAATAACTTGGCAGACACGATTGTAGAGAGTGGCGGTGGACCAATTAGCGACAGTGGTACCGCTAATGGCGACAGGTGCGACAACGACACGATCGAAGTTGGCATTGGTTACGAAGGTGTCGGCTACACGAGCGGCGATATTGCCTGGGCCTTGTGGAGCGGTGGTACCGAGTTGAGTGCCGCACATTGCGGCGGTTATGCTGTAACTGCCAGAGTCGTAGAGGTTGAAGCCATCAACGACGGAGGAATTGGTCGGAGTGAAGAGAGTTGGGGTGATGTCTTGCCAGTTGGATTGACCTGCAGTGATCAGGACTAGGGTCTTAAGGGCCGGGTTTATGGTTTGATTTCGGCCGGTGCCACAGCCGGATTGGACAGCAGCACCAAAGGTTACATCGTTGATTTGGCCCGACCATGGATCTGGTTTCGGATTAGCGTAGCGAGAGGCACCTAGCGACGTGAAAGCGAGAAGGGCCAGTAGAATGAAGACGCGAATCCTCATTGCCAAAGCTCCGCGTGGATTCCGGTTTGAAGATACGCCACACCAGCCGTGCCATCCCAAGTTGAGGCGGTGGTGGTGGTATTGAATTCAATTGCAGCATAGGTGTGATAGCCAAGGCCGGGCACACCGGAATAGGTACCAACCACGAGCTGAACAGTAGCTTGTCCAGATCCAATGAAACCGGTAGTGCCAGAGAAAGCGGTCGTGGAATCTATGCCAATACCGGCGGCCATATTTGTCGATGCGCCTGGAACGCCAGTAGCATAATATTTTATGTAAATTGGATCTTCGTTCAATCCGCGAAGTTGAAGAACGACGCAGGAAGTAGAACCATTTATCTCGCGCCAAGTATTGGCTACAGCGTAGGTCCAACTTGCACTATTGATGCCAAGCATCGTAGAAACAGGAACGCGGTTATAAGCATTGAAAACCGCGAAATTAGCGCCGGTGCATGCAGCAGCGAAACCACCATAGGTGAAATTGATCAGCGCCGAACCATCACTACGTATCGAACCGATATAGGTGCCAAAGCCCGCGGCAGGGCCGTTGGTGATCGTGGCGTTATTGGTCCAGATGCCCTGGTTCAGGAGCAAGGCGGTGCCCGCAGAACGCGTGGTATCGTTGGTCCAAGGCGGGCCTCGAGTACAACGATTAGTTGGGCCCGTGTCGATCCAGCAGAAAATGTCATAAATCGATGTATTGGCGACCGCCGCCGGGGATTTCGTTGCATCGGTGGTAAGCTGGGAAACTTCAGCGAAGCACGTGGAAACGAAGTTCGAGCCGTTCCATATCGGGATGATGCAGCCGCCATAAGGCGTCACGAATACGGTATTGGCAGCCGCTTGAGAAGACGTCATCACCTGCACACCCGAGGCGAGAGTGACGCGAACCTGTGGGGTGATGGGAAGTGTGAAGGTACCGCCTGCAGGCGCGGTAAAAGTGCCATCGGCACGCAGGAAATTAGTAGTGCCGCCGCCCGAAGCGGGGACCGCGCCAGACAGCCCACTCGTAAACGTATTTATCAATGCGGTGAGCTGCGTTTGGGTCAGTGCGGCCGGCGTTCCGCCCGCAACTGAGCCAAGAACGGTGTTGGCCCCAATTGTTGGCAAATCAGTATAGGCTATTGCCCGCGCATTGAACCCGAAGGCTCCGGTTCCGAATAGCGGGACATTGTTGGTTCCGGTAAGCGCTGATTGAACTGTCCCCGATAGTGGCGACGATGCATCCGAGCGCATCGCAGTAAGGGCGGATCCATTCACCACTGACAGGCCAGTAGTAGCCGTTGGATTGGCGAACGCGGCAGTGCCGCCAGGAGTGCCGCAATCCTTTAGCCCGCCACCGACAGTAGTGAAACAAGCGCTATCACCGACGACAACCGGCAACGGGGAAACCGTCGGGAAACCTTGCGCAGCCCCATTGACAATAAATGACAGACTTTGCGCGGCAGCCGTGCCGTAATTTTGCAGGCTAATAGTGGCGGAACCGGTGGTTGACGCCCCGAAGCAAAGCTGATTGCGACCGGCGGCGGTCTGCACGTCGGACGATACGCAGATGCCAGCCCCGCCGTTATTGGTCACGCCAATCGAACTGATTGGGCTATTGGTTGCTGATCCTCCATCCCCAACCACGCCCGAGGTCACCCAGTAAGGAACATGCCCCCGCGTGACGCTGCCTGATTGCTGAACTGCCTGCTGCGCTATCGCAGGAGTGACGAATAACGTCAGGACCAGTAGTGCGCTGCGAATTTTCATAATGATGCACTGCCTATGGTCAGATCCACACCAATTGCATAGATGTCGGCGTTACGGGCTGCACCTTGCGGGGTCGTCAGCGATAAAAATATCTGGTTAGCGGTGAGATTTGCAGTTGAAAACCGCGCTGAGTTCGCGAACGCCGTCAGCGTCGCCTGCATCAGAAGATTCGCATTGGTGAGAGCCGAATAAACCTGCCCGGCGGCAACGATCGCACTGCCGCTCTTGGAAGCACCGGTGTAAAATCCGCCCGCAGCCGTAGTAATAGAACCCGATGCGTTTGTGATGATGATTCCGGTCAATTGAAAAACCTGGATCGCGCTCTGCACCACGATCGGTTGGTCATTGGTGGAATTGAAGTCGGCGTTCTGCAGAACGCCTAGTATGCGCTGTCCTGCCACCTGAGGACCGGCATCGCCGATCACGCCATTGGAAATCCACTTTGCTAGGTGGTTGCGGGTGACCGGCTGGATGAATTCGACGCTCACTGGATCATAAAACCTTGAATTCAATCGCTGATACGGATATCGTCCCAGCCGTAGCTATCGCCCATAATTCCGCTTGAGCTGCTGCTTCCGAAATAATGAACGGCCTGCCGCCAAGAATCTTTAAGCCATTCGATGAGTCGAGATCCGATCCTCCGACCGCAAAATCATTTGACGATTCCACCGCGCCCTGTACCCGGGTCGCGTCAGAACTCCAAATTTGCACTGCCACAGTCGTTACGGAATTCACGGATGATTTTGCGGTTATTAACTTCATGGTACGATCCTATCTATAACTAACTGTGATGTCTGAAGATGTTGCAGAACCGGTTACCAATGTTAATCCGATGCCGTAAGCAACATCATAAAGTAGGCATTGCGGCAGGAACCCGGTGGCCGGCAGGGTAATCGTTCCAATTTTGGTGCCTGCTGCGGATGTTCCATCGTAGATTGTTATAGTCGACGAGCCGATAGGATTATTAAAACAAACAGTGTGCAGAATGCCATTGCCCGTTCGGGCCAATGCGGTTCCTGTCCCTGTGATATTCAAATACTGGTAACTAGGATTGGATTGCGCGCAGGCGGCGGCGATCCATGCGAGCGACAGGAATAATCCAGTCAAAATAGCCTTGAAATGTCGCTTCATCACTTCCTCCGTATTTGGAACTAGTTTAGCATTGAAGGGGGTCCGATGTAAAACGACTGTGAAACACTCGTAAACTGACGGGATTGCAGATAACAAGACCAAAAACCGTGCTGATCGACAAAAGCAGCCGGCAATACGCATAAAGTATAGGTTCGGCTTTCAAAAATGCCTTTTGGGGTTCCAACATCAATTAACCCGACATAAGTGTCCGGCGACGTAATCATGAACTGGATACCATCGGGCTTGGTGAAAATCATGCTGTAGGAATCGGTCAGATTAAGCTCCGAACCCGCATCGATCAACACGGCAATCGCCTCCCCCACAATGACATTATTAGTTGCTGGCGCTTGGAAAAAACGCAAGATATTCACATTGCCAAAAGCAGCATCCAAAGCGATTACTTTTGCCGCGGTCAATCTCGTGGGAATTGGCGGGATTGGCGGGATTGGCGGAATCAAAATACCAAATATTTCCTGTAATCGATCCGGTATCTTAAGCAGCTTGATCTGATCGAAAAAATTCTGCGTAGCATAAAAACTCGCCAGTGACGGCGATGATCCAGCAAACGGACCTTGCGCAAATTCGTTTGAACGCTTGAGACTTATTTTAGCAAACCAATCAACTAGCGCATTTTTAATGGTAATTGATTGCGCGGTCGCCTGCAAAAACTCGAAACTGATAGGCGGCTGTTTGATCTTTACAATATCGAAAAACGAAGTCGTTTCTATGATCGGCACTAGGAATGGTGCACCGAATGCTTCTTGCGTACGCTCCGGTATTTTCAACAATTTTACTTTATCAAACCACGCTTCATAGGACTCCGGCGTCCAGAATCGTTGCGGATAGAGCTCGCCGAATCGCTTTGGCGGTTTTAACAGCCTACCGGCATCAAACCAATTCGTGACCGAAAGATTGAAAGAAATTACCAGCGGCGCCATATCGGTCGGTTTATCGATGATCGGCGGCTTTGGTCTTATCATATCGAAAAAGACCTGTGTGATATAGGCATTGGTCAGCGTCGGCGATGTTCCTGAAAACGGCCCTTGGGTGAACTCACTAGGACGTTTTAACCAGATTGATTCAAAGAACGGCTGTTCAACAATAGCTAAAGCAACCGTTACGATCGGTGGGAATACTGGAAGTTGATCGATAATGGGTTGCTTGAGTTTGATAGACTCGAAGAAGGCCGTCGTTTTTATGTTCGACGGCAGAAATGGAACACCGAATGATTCGGATAAGCGTTCTGATATTTTCAACAAGCTGTTGGGATCGAAGAAGGATGAAGTTGCAAAGGTACCAGATAGTGGCGGCGAGGTTCCTGTAAATGGACCTTGAGTAAATTCGGTAGAGCGCTTTAGCCAAAGCGGTTCGAAGAATGGTTGTTCAACAACGAAAAAGGCAGCGGCCGGAAGAGGATTGAATAGTATTGGTGCGTTATCTATGGTTGGCTGTTTGAGCCGGATCGTTTCGAAGAATGGCTGCTCAACCACAGTGCTGAGTGTAGCTGCGCGCAGTATTGGTGACGTCTCTACCACAGGCTGCTTCAGCCGGATCGATTCGAACTGTGTATCCCCTGCAAGCTTCGGTGGAGGGAATCGAGGAACGATGTCAGGAATAGTGATTATTGATTGCTTCAGCTTGACCACATCGAAGAAAGCTGATGTTGCAAATATAGGGACTGTGATACTAGGCGGAAAAGCTAGATTCGGCTTAAATCTAAATTCTGGGCCAAGATTTGGTGCGTAGAATTCGGCGGTGCCACCAAGGGTTACTGCGGCTACAACAGTGGTACCGACTAGCGTCGCAAAGATTTCGTCTTCGGGATAGATGAGGAAGCAATAGGGATCGGCGTGGAGTAGTGAGGCTTCGCCGGCAGTAAGGATGCGATTCCAACCGGCCCAGTAGTAGATATATCCGTTCAGGCCCCCACCAAAGTTCTGGGCATTGGCGGTGCCGCTGTTGAGATTGACCTGCTGGCCAGTGGTCGCGTTGGTGGTGGTTATTGCGCTGACTGAGGTATCCAGCTTGCCGTCAAAGTACATCAATCCAGCAGTACCTGACGTCGCCACAAATACGCCGGTATGGTAGACATTGGCGGTAAGTGACGCAGCATAGTTAAGCTGGGTGCCACCGTTGTTACAGAAAAACGAAAGGTTGGGCCCTGTTATTACATTGAATCCGGCGACATCGACTGAAGCAGTCCCGGTGGATGTGAAATAGTTGGGGGTGCCTAAGGTGCCAAAGAATCCCGATGCGACAGAATAAGGCGCGGTGTTGGTAAATTTCTGGGTGGCCTGATTGCCCAGAGGAAGTGTGATCGAATCCGAGGTCGACGTTCCTGGGTATTTGAGGCCGTTACCGAATACGGACGTCGATGTGGTTAGTCGGGTAGTGGACGCGATGATCGCGCCGTGGCCGCTGTTTATCAGATCAATAACCTGACCGCCAGCATCGTAGGCGTAAAATACAAGGCCAACTGCAAGCGGATGCCCTCGGTTAATGCGAGGAATGCTTCCCCAAGGCCTCTTCTGTCCACTACGATATGGTATAGGAAGTTGCAAAACCGTTCCTTAGTATTGAACGGCGACTGGCCCAACTTTGATCACGTGACCAGAAGCAGAAAGTGCTACGCCGGTGCGGTTGCCGATATAGAGTTTGGTTGACCACCATGGAAGGCGAGTGATACCGGAAGCAGCATAAATGTCATTCGCAGCAGTGGCGACATTAGCGAAAGGGATTATGAAATCAGGCGGACGAGGCAAGTCTGTGGCCGAAGCGTAGTTAGCCTTTTCAAAAGAGGTGCCGCCATCAGGGGAGTAGATAAACCAGCCTTCAATGAAGCCGCCAGCGGCTGGAGTAAAAGCTCCGCCCGTTAGCATATGAACTTGACCCCAAATACCATTGGCGAAACTGGATTGGGTGAACACACCGGATGTGCCGCCAACACTGGAAATGACGTTGGCGGTGGAGGCTAACGCATTTAACTCAGTGGTCATCAACGTGACCGGGGTGGTGATGAAGCCACTAGTGCCCGCGGCTTCAAGGAAATTGGTGGCCACGGTTTATCCTCCTGTGACAGCGTTGAGGATCGCCCTTGCTCCAGCTTGAGTTGTGACGGCTTGGCCACCGACATAGGCGACGATGCCGTCCATAATGGTTTTGGCCTGCGCGATTTGGTTGGACGACACCGCACGAGATAGAGTTGGATATGTAGTTAGACTGATTGGGTGGGCGACGTTTGGTGTGCCATCAGCTGCGCCGGATGATCCGTCTGCGTTGAGGGCAGTAGTGGCCATCGCGGCAACGACTGTTGCCACTGCGTCATCGGTCCACGCTGCATCGAGGGTCAGCATTTGCTGATAGATGCTCAGCAATTGTTGCGATAGCGACATTAACTGGTTCGCGACTTGAATTGCTTGGGATTGTTGTGTGGCCATTAGTTGAGACTTTCAAGAGAGTACTGATGAACTAGAATGGAATTGGAAGCGCTGGCTGTGGACCATGTACCGAAAAAGTCGACGACGTTGGTGGCGGTGGAGTCAAAACCAGTTCCAACAGCGGGAGCCGTAGCAGGAAGCATTAGACTTTCAGCGATACCGGCCGCCGCACCTAAGGCAGCGGCACTGGTCCAAGAGCCAATCCCTAGGATATTAGCCGATGTGCCTGATCCGATAGCCCGGCAAGTCAGGATTGCTTCAAATTCCCAGGTATCGTTGGTCTGGGCCGTTGTGTTAAGGCTCATAGCCCCGCCGTTGAAGACAACAGTTGTGGCTCCAAATCTTACATCAAGAGTAAGGGTGCCAGGAGCAGCCGTCAAAGTAGATATTCGTCCTCTGGCAGATACACGAATCGACTTGCCTGGAACCCAGAAGAAGTTCGAGGGTAGCGTGAATCGGGCAGCAGGGGGGATGAGGCTGGTGGCCGTGATCGTATTTGTTAACGCAGTGCCATCAATCTGCGAGGTGATTAGGCATTCCTGAAATGACAGTGCTGGGCCACCCGACATCATTTATCTCCAAAGTTGGCCAGCGTTGTCTTTCGCCCACTGGCTCGAAGAAGGGCGTTGTAGCTTTCAGGGTCGTGATGTTTGATTTCGCTCCACTTGGCTGCAACGCCAGGAATACCAATGCCTGCTGGTGCGCCGACGAAATCGATTTTCATCCATCCAGTGGAAAGGAAGCATTTGCGACAAATGATACGCCTGTCTGATCTGTTGTCATCATCGACATAAACATCGAGGTGATAGTTGTCGGTTAAACGTGCGTGCTTTGCCTCATCAAGACTATTCGTGACAGCATCGAAGTAATCACCTTGACCCATTTGGCCACGAATCTGCTCGATTGGATCATGTTCACACATTGCCAAGTCTCACTTTGTTTGCAAATTCAAATTCTTCTCGATCAATACGGTCACGGAAGTAAGAACATATCTCACCACTGTTTAGTTTAATTTTGCAGCGGCCGCAGATGTCCTTGTCACAAACACTGCAGCATTCCGCAACGGCAGAAGCTGGTAGCGGCTTTTTAGTTGTGGCATCACACATGAATATAGTCTTAGCGCAGTGCCGACAGACCAGAAGGTCCGCCTCGTAATCAGGACGATCCGAGCCGTAATTTTTTCTTATTGTCCAACCAACTGCCAAAGATCATTCCACAGTAAAATGCTGCGCCACTGCGGTTGATGTATAGTTCGTCGACTTGGCGCGGCAAGCAATGCCCTTCAGATTCACCGCAGGGATGATCAGCGGTGTCAAACGGAAGTCGGCATAGGCGATACGCTGGCTCTGACGCTGGTTGGTGGTAAAAGCCAACAGGCTCGAGTTCGCGGTGATCGTACCTTCGGCTGTGAAGTTCGCAGCATAAGTCAGCAGTGCTGCTGCGTCAGCACCATCCGGCGTTGGGTTTGGCGTAACCGCGCTGGACGTGCCGGCCGCGGTCTGCTGCGACCAATCCCAGACAATCTGGCAATCGGTGGAAACCGCTGCACCGTCCGCACCGACTTCGACTTCATCAATCCAGCCACGGCGTAGTGTGGTGACGCCAGTCGCCGCTGTAGTGGCTAGTAGCGTCTTATAGGTAGTTGTAAGAACCTGCTCGGAACCGCCGAGTTGATTGGAATTTGCATACCGAGCCATTTCATCTTCTCCTATGATGTTACAGGTAAAATAGTGCCATTCACAAATGCAGAATGTATTCTTTTTTTATCACTTCCTCCGCACGATGTAATTCGCCGCCAACGTGAACAGGCCGTAGATGGTCAGCGACAAGATTTGCCGATCATTCGGCTCGGGCGTCACCATCCAAAGGTAAAACGCGCCTCCGACAGTGATCAGGGTAAACAGGTCGGTAGCTGCGGTCAGCGCCCGCGCACTGAGCGTCTTGATGCCCAGCGTGATCATGGCAATCGCGACCGCATTGGGATCGGGCTGTGCCGGCTGATCAGTTTCCGTTCCGCCGACGATCTCGAAGCCCGGGTTCTCCTTCGCCATCTTCTTGCTCCGTTGCGTGGATGTTAGCCGTGAAATTGTCGAAATTCGGCAGGTCGTCGGTCGGCTCGTCGCGACCCTTGTTCTTCATGGTCCAGACGTAATAGGGCGTCAGAGCCTTGAAGGCATCGATCCGATCGCCCAGCGCAACACTGTCCGCACGCGCTTCCTTGGCGATCTCGGCCGCCAACTGGTCCATTTCGTCGGTAAAATCACTCATTCCGGCTCCTGCTCGACGGCCTCGGCAGCACTGGCCCCCATCGCCCCGCCACGCTGCAAGGCAGCCCTCAATTCCGCCCGCGCGGCTTCCTTGGCCTGCGGATCGCGAGACGTTAGCCCCTTCCGGAGCCAGCGCAAAGTCGAGGGCGAGGTCAAAAGAGCCCGCACGCCGTTGTAATAGGCCGTCAGGGCGGCACGGGCACCGGCATTGGCCCCCGGAATGAGCTTTGCGGGCCCGGCCAGCTTGCCAAGCCCGGAAGCCCGCCCGAATGGGTTTTCGACCGCGCTTTGCGCCATCATCGACCCGCCCATGTCCTCGCCCCCGCCGCGCAATGTCTTGCCGCTCATCAAGAGCCTCATCTCCTTGGCCAGCATATGCATGTCGTCGAGAGTGATGCCCGGGAACATCAGCGCCTGGATCTCGGGCGATGTCGCCGCCAGCTTCTCGCCGGGCTCGAGTGTCTCGGATAAGAACCGCTGCGTCCAAATTTGACGCATCAACTGGAATTCAGGTGATTTCTCCCCGCCGGGGAAGGCGCGGCTGGCCGCCACGATCAGGTCGGAATCGCCTAGGATCTTGTCGACCGCCTTATTGGCACCGACGGTGCTTTCGCTCAGAAATGCCAGCGGATCGGGCTTCTTATTTGCAGCCATCTCCTTCTTGACCGCGGATTCGACCTTCTTCATCTCGTTTTGCAGCAACTTCAACGGGTCCGAAGCGGCCTTAACCTCCGCATCGGCGACCGCCGAGCGTGCACGCAAGATGATGTCGTTGGCGGTGTCACCCGGACGCGGCGCGATCGGCAGCTTGCCACGCAACTGCTTGATATAAAGCGCCTGCTGCCGCAAGCGCGCGCCGCCTTGGTCACCATGCAGCACCTCGAGCAAGCCGTTCTGGGCGCGGTCCTCAACCATATTGGCGAATTTAAGCCCGTCGACCGAGCCATCCAGTTGCCGGGACTGCGCCATCATCTCCTGCACGTCGGCGGCGCGCACCGCGTCCCATGTCTGCGGCCCGACCGTGTTTCGAATCGTGGTCGCAACCTCGCTCTTACCGTCCCGGACAGCGATCTTCAGCAGTGCCTTGGGATCGGCCTGCAGGCCGCTATCGAGCGCTTTCACCAGCGACTTGATCTGCTGGTTATTGAGCGGTCCCATGTTCTCGCGGTAGAAATCGTCCGCCAAGCGCAGCAAGCGGGATGCCTCACGCAGCTCGGGCGCATTTTCGACCGCATGCAAGGCTTCGTTGATGCCATGCTCCATATGCTTGAGCGCGCCGTTCTTGACGTCGGAGGTCAGGGCATTCCACTTGATGTCCTGCCGAAGCTGGGTGCGGAGTTCATGCAGTTCCGACCAAGTCGCCGCCACCGGTTCACGGATAACCTCACCATTTTCCCCGACTTCACCCGCCATGGTCGCGATGCGCCGCACAATGGTCGGGTGCGAGGCGGCAAACCCCTCCGGCAACTGGGCGATCAGCGCCTGCGCGCGTCCCGCAAGAGCCTCGGCTCCCTCGGGCACCAATCCGTTCGAGACGGTATTGGCGTTGCCGTACATCTGAGTGGCGCGCTGACCGATGCTGCGCCGCAGGGCAACGAAGCTCTCGGCGACCGTGCGCCAGAGATCGCCGGCGTTATGCCCGACCTGCGCAACCCGGATCGCGTCATTGGCCTGACGCTCGATGTCGCGGAATCCTTCCTGCACCAAGTTATCCGCGGCGATCTTTGCCTGCTCGGCAGTCTTCACTACGCTCTCGTTGCGAGTGCGATGCGCCTCGATATTAGGCGCATGCTTGGCTTCGACCGCCGCTCGCCGATTGGCCAGTTCCTCAGCCAGTCTAGCGTCGGCCTCGGTTGACTCCTGCAAGGCCTTAGCCTGATGCGACTCCCGCAGCAGGATACCGGCCTTCTCGGTCGATACCGCCGCCTTCGGATGAACCAGCGAGTCCTCGACGATCGATCCGATGTCCTTGGACGCCAGAATGTCCTTGGCCCGCTTGTCCATGAAGCGCTCGGCATTGGCCAGATAGGTGTCGGTCGCATCGAATTTCTGTTGCAAGGTTTCAGCGACGTTGCCCACATGCGGTGCCGACTTGAACATCGCCGACGGCGACACCGCCGTGCCAGGCTTTGACAGGCCGAACGACCCGCCGGGCGTCTCGCCGCGTTCGGCGATTTTAAGCCCGGTCTCGACCGCCTCGGGATCGGCGCCGAGGAACTTGGCAGTTGTCTTGGCCGCGCCGCGGCCGACCGCTTTCGCGCCTTCCTTAAACGCTGGCGCAGCAGCAGCGACCGCCCGGCCCCCGACGTCACCGGCCGCACCCGCATATCCCGCCATACGGGCGTTGGCTTCGCCACCTTCGGGATCGTAGACCCCGGCCAATTGGGCGAATATGTCGTTGATGCGCTGGCCCGCGTAGCCGCCCGCGTAGCCGCCTGCAGCACCTCCCAGAACCGTACCGGCGCCCGGACCAATCGCTGTACCTGCCGCACCGCCCAGCAGGCCGCCTCCGCCCGCCAACACTGTGGGGATGGCCTCGGAAGCGATAGCTCCCGTCACCGCGCTCAGGCCGCGTCCCGGTTTGCGGAACTTGCCGCCTTCATCCTCGATATAAAAGCCGCCAGACGGGTCTTCCCGCACCTTGCCCGGATAGAACTTCTCGAGCGCCATCTTCCGACCTTTGTCGGAATGGGCGATGTCGTAGAGGGTCTGCGGGGTGAAATCGATGCCCTCATATTTCGGCTTGGTACGCACCGCACCGGTCGGATCGGCATACTCAGCGCCTTCCTCAAGCGCAAGATAGTCTTCCTTGTTGCGGATCGGCTTGAAGCGCTGCTTGCCCTCGGGATCCAGATAAGCCGTGCCATGCCGCACGTTCTCATAATCCTGCGGCGAAGCTACTTTCGGCAGTTCCTTCTGGATGGTCTGATGGCCAAGCTCAAGCGCGCCCGCGGCACCAATATCGCCGGAATACATGCCTTGAGTGTCAAGGGGAAGACCGTCATCCATCAGGGTTTCACCGGATCATTCAGCCAAGGGGCATCTTTGCCTTTCGGCTCTTCGGCTCGCGCCGGCGCGCTTTCTTCACCCCCGGACACCGGACCTTTACCCTGTCCACGAGCCTTAATCTGCTCCTTGATCCTTTTGATAACCGGACGTAATTCGACAATCGCACGCACCGTGTTGGCACCGGTATCGCCCGGGTTTAACCCGGCGAATATGACCGAGGCATCCTTGGCTTCCGACGACAGCGGCCGGCCGGTCCGGTCATTGACAACCGACTGCCCCCACTCCTTTAACTCGGTCGCTACACGTTGGAACTGCTTGCGATCGGTCTCGTTCGATCCCAGGATGTTGCTGATCGCTTCGACCGGACGTGTCAACGTACCACCCAAGCCGGTGATCGCCTTGTGCTTGAGCAGGAGACTATCCATCTCGTCCATGGCCGTCTCCATGCGCTCGGCCTTTTGGTACGCAATATCGTCTGCATGGACATCGTGCGCACTCGGTATCTGCACAGTCTTGTTGTACTCGCGCTCCGCCTCGACAATCGATATCGGCTTGCCCTCATCGGCATGTTTTTTCTGGATTTCTTCGATCGCGCGAGTCTTGCGCGCCTGCGAGCTCTGCGACGTGCCCCCGACCCCACCGCCCCGCGTCGTCGATAACCCGAACTGCTGCAGGAGCTGTGCATCCCGCTCCGGCGCGATAACACCGCCATTAGCGTTCATCTCCATCTCACGCGCATCCTGATAGCCCTGGATATTAGGTGCCCTGATACTGAATTTCTGATGGATATCTGCAAGACCCTCAGCGAACTCCTGCGGATTCTTCTTGATGTTCGCTTGCACGTATTTGCCGACCGCCTCCTGCTCGGCGGTGCCGTACTTGCCTCCGCCATCGAACACACGCTGAATTTGGGCGGCGAGCTGGATCTTGTCTTGCGCCGGGTCACCGGTGTTCGGTGGATTGGCCTTAATCGCATTGACGGCGGCTTTCTGAACCGCGTGCAAGTCAGTGGCCTCGGCCGCCTTCATCATCTGCTCGTGGGCTTGCGCCCGCGACGCCTGCAGCTCATAAACCTCCTTGATCATGCCATGCTCGGCCAGCATCAGCATCTGGCTGTCACCGAATCGCGTCGCCGCATTGCGCATCTTGGCGTCCGAGGCGACCTGATCAGCACTCCCCAGCGACAATGCATCGCTATAAAGCTCATGCTGGGTCTTGAAGCGCTGGTCGGCCAGCTTGACGTTGGTCTTGAACGCGTCATAGGCGCGCTCATAACCCTTCTCGTTGCCTTCCTTGATCGAGTTGATAGCGCCGGCCATGCCGTTGATGGCGTTTTCCATCGGTGCCTTGGTAAAAGCACTTGCGACCATGGCAAACAGGCCGCCAGCGGAACCGAAACCCTCGATCGGGTCGCTCTCCCAGCGCTTGTGCTCCTTCTCGGCGTCCCACGGTCTGGGGAGTTCGGCCGCCGCGACGCCTTCCTGGGCGAACGCTTGCTCTCGCCGCGTCCTATCCTTGGCCTGTTGGGCGTCGGATTCGGCGGACAACTTTGTATCAGATTGGACCTTCTGGCGTTTCAAGTCGGTCAAGCTGGATACCAGCCCGGACACGGATTTGTCTTCAGCGGTCGGTGTCAGATCGGCAATCGCCGGGGAGGCGGGCGCATCCCCCTGACTACTGGTAAGATTGCCCTGCATCCGACCATCTTCGCTGAATACTGGAAGTGCATCTGCCATGCATCATGCCGCGCTGACGCTAATATTGGTCCCGCCAATCGTGGATTGCGACCGCCCGTTCATCGCCGCCGCCAGCGTGGCAATCGCTTTGCCGGTATTCGCCGCGGCCGCCGTGTCGTTCTGCACCAGAGCCTGATAGAGCTGACCGGACAGTCCTGCGGCGCCCTGCCCAGCGCTAACAAGACTGGATCCAGATGAGAACAACTGCGCCGCCACCTGTGACTGCATGGCAGGCTTCGAGGCATCGATTTTCGCCAGCTCAGCTGCCAGCGCGGTGTTTTGCGTCGGGTCGGTGTTTTGCCCCTGCTGGGCCGCATTGGAAATCGCCGATGTCTTGGCCGCCGCAATTGCCTGATCGACCTGCGATTGATAGCCGGCCGGGAGGGTGCCGCTGGCCAGATATTGCTGCAAGGCTTCGCCCGAAGCCATCAACTTGTTACTGTTCGCCGTCGCCTGTTGCGCGTCAGCCGTCAACGCTTTCTGATTCGCTGTGTTCTTCTGCCCTTGCAGGATATTATAACCGAGCCCGCCGGCACCGAGAGCGATACCGAGGGGGTTGGAGGTCAGCGACTTCATGGCGCCCGAGCCCGCCTTGCTCAGCAGGTCCGAGATCGAGCTGGATGTGCCTGCCCCCGCTGCGGGAGTGGTCCCGGTCGCCGCTGTGCCCGCCGCCGTTGCATCAATCGGCGTGGTAACCCCGGACGGCGCCGCAATCGATGAAGCTCCACCTGCGCTGGGCGCACCACTCGGGCCCACCCCGGGCACCGCCGCCGTACCGGTGTCGAACACCGAGCTCCCGCCACCCATGCTGGCGTTGGCGTTCGCTACACTCGGGGACAACCCCGCGCTCGGGCTTACGGAAGTCGCCCCGCCGAAAGCAGACGGCGTTATGGCGCCAGCATTGAAGCCGGAAGCCCCCGGAGCGCCCATGAACGCCTCTGCAGTGCCAAGAGCGGTGCCGCCACCGGCACCCAAAAGCCCGGCAATATCGCCCGCGCCGCCCGCCAAAGCTGTGCCCGCCAATCCCGTGGTTCCGCCAGCCAAACCGGCCCCAGTGCCGACAATATCGGCCAATCCGCCAGCACCTGCCCCGATTCCCTCGACGCCACCGATCGTCGCAAGGCCGGTTTCAAAGGCGGGGGCGGCAGCGCCTGCGCCAAGCCCCGCAGCTGCGGCTTCACCGCCACCAAACAACCCGGCCAGAATATCGCCGCCACCGAATAAAGCAGCCAGACCTTCACCGATACCAAGATCAGGCATATTGCGCTCCTGCGGGCTTTTTCAGCTTCAGACTATAACCGATCTTGAAGGGTTTGAAACCTTTGAGTTCCCACAACCGGCCGGCCGAGTAATCCGCGCAGGTCTCGGTCTCGATCTTGAATACCCCGCGGGCGACCAGCTTTTCCAGCATAAAATCCATCATCCGGCTCTCAATCAGCCCCCGGGTCACCGGCCGCTGAGCGACGAAATAGGTCGGGATATGCGCCACCATCTCCTGCATCGCATTCGGATGGGGATAGATGAACGCCGCCATGTAACCGACCGGCACGCCCTCATCGCGCGCCATAATCAGCAGTAGGGACTGCCGATCTTCGAATTGCCGATAAAACGACCAGTTCGGCTTGCACGTCACCTCGCAGTCGCCGGTATGCGTCCATTGCGCCGGCAGCAGGCTCTCGATATCCGGCTGCGCATCCGCCAGGCGCTCGACGACGAAGTCAACCATCAAACCCTCGCGTGCGTGACCTTGGTGTCGAACAGGCGACCGAGACGCGCCTCAATCAAATTCTTAGGCACGTCGCTACTCTCACACACAATGATGCGTTCAGCGCTCTGCCGCGTACCCCATAACTTGATATGGCTGTAAAAGTCAGCAGCGTTCTCGAGCTGCTCCTTGTTGCTGCGATCCTCGACCCAAACGAACCGCTCCTGCACCACCTTGACAGATTTGATGCCGGGACTATGCACCAATTGAGCCAGCGCGACCGCGTGATCCTGGTAGAAAAACGCGTGTTCGTTGTCATAAATAAGTCCGCTAAGATAAGCGCCCACCAACCTTTCCGGCAATTCGGGGAAAATCGCGGCGAAGCGCTTAAGCAGCCACGGACCATGTTTTGACAAATCGGGAGACTCAAACCGGCGCACTAAAGCGGGCGCTCGGACTTCCTCAATAGTCTCGATCTTCGATGCTACTTCACTCATTAGCCAATCTCCAAAATATTTGACGCTTGTATGTGTTCAGATGCGTTAAGCCATATCCATGCAGACAGCAGTTTCTGATCCTTCCAATCTATCCCTGTGAGATCTTGTCCAGCAATACCTAAAATAGAATTTTGCGCGTCGTGCATAAGCTGATGCTGATACTCCCATTCGCCAGGATTGTCAGGATTCACGGGATCAAGAATGTATTCCGGAAGCGCGACCTTGATAAGCTCATAAATCGTGCGATTGATGTCCCGATGATGCGCCATGTGCGTAAATGACCATTGCGCCCGTTCCTGATCAGTAGTTGGAACGTTATAAAGATTTGCCAGCCCGCTCACGGCACTGCCCTCATTGCAAGATATCGATAAATGCCGCTATTAGAAGCCAATGACGCCGAAGCTGCATTAATCAAACGGATATTGACCGATGCCACCGAGCTAACCGAACTAACCGATCCTACCGCCGTCACCATACCCATGTAAGAAACGCCTGTCGCACCCAGCGAGGGAGGATTCACCTGCACGAAATCGCCAACCGCCGGAATCGCCGTGCCCTGCCCCGACAAAGTAAAAAGCTGATCCTGCGATGACCAGCCCGGAGTAGCCGTAAACGTCAGTGTCGGACTATTTCCCGACAGTAAATTGGTCAGCGTGGCCTGGTTTATTTGCACCGCACCAAATTTTACCGACGTATTGGTAATCGCTGTAGACGAAACAAGATGAAAACCTCCAGCTCCCGAATTCAAACTTGCATCGAACTGCAAGGTGAAAGCATTGCCGATGACGATTTCTCCGCCAACCAGCAATTGAGGCCCAGTGCTCGTATCCTTGTACACATTTAAAATGCCTACACTACCGACCTGTGCAGTCACCGCGCTGGTGTTGCTGGCTGCTGCAATGCCGGAAAATGCCATGTTAGTCGTGTAAGCCGAAATTGTCGAACTCGGCACGACACCCGCCCCGTTCTGAGTCAGCGTCAAGGCGTTGGTTCCAGACACAGTGCACGGGATAGGTGCCGCCGCACTCAAAGTGAGCGTGTTGTTGTCCAACGCAACGAGACTATTCGTCAGGTTATTTTCGAATTGGGTTAGACTATAAGCCATTCTACCCTCGGTTCCCCGCGATCGTATCCTGAATCATGATCGACACGATCGCCATATCGGCCGCATTGGTGGTCACTGTAAAGCCTGTCAACACTCCCGACTGCGCCACGGCGGCAGGACCAAACACCGAATAAGAACTTCCGCCGCCCGCCAGCCATGTCGATACCTGTCCGGCGAGAGTCAACCATGTCGAAACAAGACCTCCTGCAGTCAACCACGTTGCAATATTCGGCGTGACTGCGGCCAATCCGGAATTAGAACTAGTCTCATTATCGATCGCAACATTAATGGTCGGCGACAATGGACTATAATACCGAACAATACCCCACAGTCGCGTCACAAACTTCGTAAATTGATATCCGCCGGGTTTGTCCCACAACTTGGTCTGTGCTGTTTTCTGGAAAGCCGTGGAAGGTTGAAAAAATAATTTATACAACGCCCTTCCATCAGTGCCCCACGCCGTCAACACCGAATTGATCTCTTGGAACTGAATATAGACGAGATTGACATCTTGCTCGGATGCCCACCACTGCTTACCGTTCCACATCAGGAGCTTGTTGACCTGCTGACCTTTCACCGGGTCAATGATCGGCAACAAGAGAATCCATATTTTCTTCCCAAACACGATGGCCTTGGCTGCCGACGGAACAATATTGCCAAAATTAGCCACAGTGTTGTAGACACCGTCCAGCATCTCGCTGATCTTGGTAACCGCGCCACCGTAAGATACCTGCGCACCGAATGGGTTGGCAAATAATATATTGCGATTGAACACATCGACCGTCGAAGGCCATGGCGTACCAACTTCGGGATCAGCATTTTGATTCGTAAACGTCGTGATGGGCGTTGCGCCGGAAGTTTGCACGCCCGAAATATAATTCACAGACGAATCTGCAATTAAATAAAGGAACCCGTTGGTCTGCTTCAATTGCGTAAAACCAACACGCAGGAAACTATCAGCAGAAGTAAAATTACCTCCACCATTGGCTGATGAGAAATCCAATGTTGCACCAGGCGCACTGAATGTAATGGTTGGGCCATTCGCAATCCAAACCCGGCCTGTATATATTTCGATCGCGGTACCGCTAATACCAAGAGGTACCGTTCCTCCGCCTGCAGGGAGGCTTTGCCCCGGTAAAAAAAATGTCGTGCCATCCCAAAGGAAATAACCGTTGGTTTGTTTGGCTACCATTAAAATATATCGGCTTCCATATTGTGCGAATCCGACATTGACACGCGATGGATTCTGGATCGTGCTTGCAGGCGCAACGGTGTTAGCCACACCGGTCGATGTATTAACGGCAACAACACTACCGTCAGATTGCACGAGGATGGAATAAGGCGTCGAACCTATATTTCCAAAGTCGAAGAACGCAACAGTCAGCGCGCCCGGCGCCGTGTAAACCGCCGCTGAAACGCCATACATCGTCCGCAGATTCCGCTTCGGCCCAAGAGGCATGAAACCATCAAGCCATGCCGCCTGCTTATCATCGACTCCCGGACGCAAAGTCGCGGTGTTGATGCCCTCGAAGTCTTCGAACATCAAGGGATCGGGCGGCCCCGCAGGGGTATACGGGGTCGGTTGATCGCCTTGAAGTTGTTGGGCTTCAATCATCAATAGCGACCATATTGATTTACTGTTCGATTCGGCCGCGCCTGTGTCGAATAGCCAAGCGTTCGCATGTCAAATTCATTCTGATAGAACTTCGCGGCATTCCAGTTCTGCAATTCCATATAAGCAAGCTGTGTCGCCATGTACGGCACGGCATCAGTCCACGGCTGCGGGATCGGCTCGGGGATTGAATTATCAAGCTGCATGTCGGTCGGCGTGCAGAAGCAATCGAATTCCACCTGATAAGTTTGCGATGGCAGGGGGTAGACATAAAAACTGCCGCTTGCGCCCTGACCGAATTGTGAGGCAAAGGAAGGAACGTATTGGTATTGAAACGGATATTGCCTAATCTGCGCCTGATAAACGCTGAAAGCGTACATCGGCAGTGAGTATCGATAATTCGAATAGATCAAACTCACGCTCTTGATTGCGTGCACCGTGTCGACACCCGGCCAGTTACCAAGAAAAATGTCGGAAAAATTATAAACCTCCTGCCCTTGATTCAGCAGATTGATGGGAGACATAATAGGTTGAATCTGCGCGCCAGTGCCTATTCCATCAACAATCGTAATCTGAGGATTAAAATACCCATCTCCCCCGTCATTTATAATAATATTGTTTATGGCACTTCCACTCAAAAGAGCCGTAGCCGTCGCCTGTCTACCGTTGGGATTCGGTAATAAGCCGCTGGGAAAATCAGGAGTGGTTATCGTTGCGATCGGTGCAGTATAACCCGATCCAGCATTTATAATATTTGCCGATACGATTTGCCCCGAGATAGGCGTCAAACGGCGAATGCATTGCGTGCGACCGGCAACCTCTCGCCGTGCCCGGTTGATGTAAACCATCAAGTCGTCGGGATTCTCGAACTCCTGCTTCTGCTCGCGCAAGAAGCGCTGGGTTTGCTGAAGATAAGTGAAAGCATTTACGATCATGCGGCACCGCCCTTCGCAACACCCATCTTCACACCTTGCGCGGGATCGCCAGCCTGCCGATACATCCACGTGTTGACGTCGGGATTAGCCTGCCTGCGCGCTCGACTCATGAACTCGTTATAATGCCCCTTGTACATCTGTGCGGCATCCGCCATGCGCGCATTGGTCTGTGCCGACATCAAGGCGAAGTAAGCCGCGAAGAACGGCACCGCATCGGTCCACAAATACGGGAGAGCTTCCGCGGTGGTGTCGTCGACCAGCGGGATCGGATAACACACCGAGTTGCAGTTCAATTGATAGATGTCATCGGGAAGTGGCGAGACGTAAAAATTGCCGCCGCCAACCTGCGTATTCGCTACCCCGCTCGGCGCCGCGCCCTGACCAAATTGTGCCCACTGTTTCGGCGGACCCGATGACGGCACAGCGGTATTGAGTTCGTACAACGTGAACCACGGCCACGGGCGAGGGGTCATCCATAACTCGCCAGAGCCGACGACATAACTCATACTACCGACATTGATGATGCCTTGCACGCCGGTCGTCGCGGCGACACCGACATTGACATCTTGGAACCGATATGGGCGTTGGGCGACAACGGTCGAGATTGTTCCGATAACCCGGATGCACTCGCCCTCACCCGCGACTTGCCCGCGCGAGATGTTGATCCATCGCGTCAGATCAGCATCAGTGTAAAGGCTGGTCGACTGCGTGCCGGGGAGCTGCAAAAGACTTCTTGTTTGTTGAAGATAGGACGTAAGCAAGGCAAAGCACTCCTTTGCCGGCCAGTCCTACTTCACCGGGATCATGATGATGGAAACCCCGGGGATCGACCGCTCGGCGTCGTACCTATACACCGCTAACGCGCCGTCCGGACCCTTGCACGTCACGTAATCGTTGTCCCGCATATTCTGCTGCATATTCGGGACATTATTCAACTGCGTGTCTCCAGCCGAATCCGTGTCCCCGATCGAGATCGTGAGCGGGGTGTAACGGGTACCTGCATTAATACCCGTCAGGGACTGGCTGAAGGTCTGGGCCATCAATCACTCCCGCGTGGCCTGAGCGAACCATAAATCAATCGAAGGCGATGAAGATCCGCTGATTAATACAACATTTGCACGGATGCCGACACTAGCTCCCATCCGCCCGGCGTCCATATGCTCTCCGCTTTGACGCCCAGGCCCCCACGCAGTAAATTTTGACCAATGAATTCCATCCAGTGAAAGTTCAACATCCACCTGAACATCTGTCGCACCGCTAAAAACACCTTGAAGCGAAACGTCTTCAAAACAACGCGGTTGATCGAACATAAATGGCGTACCGGCACCCGTCGCGGTAGCGCCTACGATCAACTGCTTTAGGTAAGACATTGCAAATCCTTATGGAGCCGGCTGAATAAAAATAGCATCCGGGCGGCTACCCATGGTCAGCACGACAGTTGCAACCGTGCCTGCTGCCCCGACCGCCGCACCAACTGCAACGGTTGGCGCGCTTTCAAACAAACCGCCATCGAAAACAGTTCCGAGCTGATTTATTGTTATAGAGCTGCCGATATTTGCAGGGCGTGGTTCGAACTCAAGCAGCTGAAAATTCAAACTGTTGGTGATCGATCCCTGTAACGGAGCGCCGCCAAAAGTTGTCACCAAAGCAGGGCCGCCCAAACCGGCACCCGTTACGCTTGAAGAAATCACGGTCTGCATCACATTCGCCGTCAATGTGCCAGATGCGCCGGCACCGCCGACCGAAATAGTAACCGATCCCAACGAGCCGTTGATGAGTGGGCCGCCATTATTGGTCACCAGTGCGCCTGTGATCGCACCGGCCGAGAACAGCGAGAACGACACTGAGGCGGTAGTGATGCCAACCGCCAAGTTCGGATCGAACGGTGATGGCACAACAACCGCGACCGGGGCTGTAGGATAACCGGCACCCGCATTGATCATACTAACCGATGCGATCGAACCGCCGGCACCCAAAATCGCAATGGCCATCGCCGGAATGCCGCCGACACCGTTGGCATTCGCCTGCGCCGGGGGCGGCGGCGGGATCATGATAATCGGAGCAACACCATAACCATTGCCTGCAGTCGGAACAGCAAGCGAGAACGTGGCGCTAGAAGCAAGGGCGCCGCCTACAATCGGCAGCAAGGTAGGAATGGCCACACCCGTCTGGAACGCACCAATAACCGTAAGCGTCGTGGTGGCCTGAACGTAGTTAGTGCCGCCGTTCAAAATCGAAGCACTCACCACACAGCCCGTGAGATTGGCGATGCGGCTCGTAAAACCATCCGACGAGATGAAAGTCATCCCGCGCGTCCATGCCGCCCCCGTTACTATCTGCCAGACGTTGGTGACCGGATCCAAAAATTGCAGGACCATGTACATCCCCATCGAGACGTACCAGTCACCAGCCGGCAAGACGAAGCTGTCGCCCGGCGAAAGCGCAAGACGATTGCTCGATGCATCAGCTGGCGCGTTGAACAGCTGCGTGGGAAACAGATTCTGGGGTAATGGGAGCCCCTGACCTGGCCCCGCCAAAGGAATCGGCATACCTTTACCTCATGCTGCTTGTATGGTACGAACCTTCACCGAAACAGAAGGACGATAGCCATGGGTGAAAATCAAAGTCTCGGAGAAGAGAAGATAGGTGCATGTGCGTGGTGCCAAGAACCCTTCGCCAAAAAGCGCTGGGATCAAAAATTCTGCCGACGACGCTGTTCCGAACGAGGAAAAACATCGCATTCCACACCTTGGAAAGAACGCCCTGATCGCGCTGAGATGAATGCTGCCCGCAAAGCACGCTATCATGCCAACCGCGAAGCCATTTGTGAAAAAGCTCGCCGCGATCGGCAAGAAAATCCCGATAAATGGAAAGCGAAAGATCGAGAAGACTATCAGCGCAATAAAGAAGCGCATAATAAACGCGCTGCGAAATACAAAAAATCCCATCCAGAAGTGGGAACCAAATCTTATCGAACGGCACGGGAAAAACGGCCGTGGGAATGGCCTTTGATAAATGCCCGGGGACGTTCTCAGAAAAAAGGCTTTGCATTCGATCTTACTCGTGAATGGTGCGAAGCAAAATGGACCGGAACCTGCGCGCTATCAGGATTGCCGTTCTCATTCGGATCACAAGACCATCATCCTTTCTCGCCTAGCATTGATCGCATCGAAAGCTCAAAGGGCTACACCCAAGATAACTGCAGGTTCGTCCTCTTCGCCGTGAACTCCTTTAAAGGCACTGGCACCGACGAGCAGATGCTCGAAATTGCTAACGCCTTGATATTGTTATCAAAAAGCCGCACCCAATAGTCCAGTGCCATGAAACCCGGAAACTGACTTGGCGGAAAGGATGTCATATCCAACGACCACGACACCTTGCTGCCCCATCTGGCCAAGCGGCACCAGCGAGTAGAAGCCCGAGAAGTCGAACGCGGCATCCTCTGACATGTACATCGACGTATACTTGACGTTGATGCCGTACACCTCGCCTTTCGGACAGAAGTGGTCAGCGAAGATCGGGACGCCCGACACGACGAGATTCGGGAACGAGGACCGCACCGCAGTATCCATCGTGTAGGTCGAGCCGGGCGGCGGGTTGAGCTGCTCGATCGATATGAAGGTGTTGTTAATCGTGGCATAGTCACCCGGATTCATCACTACGAAAGTGACCGCCTCACCGCCGGCAGCGTCGGTGGTACCGGCCAGCAGCGTCGCCATACCGGCGCGCGTGAAGCCTGCCGCGCCTTGTGAGTAGGTGCCAGAATTCAAATTGATGAGCTGACCCTTGAAAGCCGAGTTGCCCGCCGCGTTCCGGTTGATGCCGCCGTAGGTCGGAACGTTGGTGCCATCATCGAAGGCGTTGTAAAACGAATCCGGCATTTGCGGATTGGCCGCGTTATTCGTAAACGATAACCGCGCCATGTTCTGGCGGGTGACCGCATAGACATCATTCATGCGGGTCTTCAGGAGAGATAGTTCGCGGTCGGTCGCCTGAATGATCGTCTCGCCGAACGGCAAAGGAACCGGGACCACCCAGTAAGCCAGATTCCATTGGCCGTTTTGTACGCCGGGGGTGATGACGGGGCTATTGAATCCTCCGCCATAGCCGGTCCACTGACCTTGGACCATCGAGTTGCCCTGCAAGGGGATGGTCACCTGATTTAGGCCGCCGGCCGCGCGCTGCGCGTTGCCAGTCATGTAGAACAAAGTTGGAGAGCCGAAATAGATTTGGACAAAGAGCCTTGGGACGAAACTTCTTCGAGTCACACTTGACAACTCTGTATAAAGCGACCCTGCAGCAGGCGAAACGCCTAATCCGGGAAGTGGCATCTCAAACTCCTAAATTAGCGCTTACCTGCGCGAAAATCCTGCAGCGCGGCTGTTGTCATTTGGTTCGTGACATAGTCGTTCTCGCCTTTCGACGCGATCAACTGCTTGATCAGCTCGTCCGACTTGTCGTTGACATCGGCAAAACCCCAAGAGGTTCCCGTCATTCCGCCGCCCGGCGTGGCCGGCACTGCCGGCGGATTGGCACGCTCGAAAATCGCGACCGCATCATCTACATCAAGAAGACCCTTAGTCTCCATTAGCTTGCGGACGGCCTCGACACCTTCATCGGTGTAGCGATGCTCGTTCTTCAGCCGGGCAAATGCCTTGGCCTGTTTGTCGGCGATCGATGCGAGGGTCTGCTCACGCTTCTCATCGTCACGCTCTTTCTTCAGCGCGGCGATCTGATCCGTCAGCTCCGTCCTCATAGCGGTCATGGGCTCATTCGCCAGCCGCTCTTGGTCGAGGAAAGGCGTCGAGGCGTTCGGATCAACCAGTTTATGGGCTTCCTCGAGTTTGCGACGCGCTTTCGGGTCCGCGACGATCCTCGAAGCCACGCCTTGCAGCGCCAGCATCCGGTTATAATCGCCCTCGTCGACCTCGATCTTCGCCATTACTTGCCTCCGTTCGGCACGTGACCGAGCGTCATGCCGGGCGCATATTGCCGCACCGGCAGATGCGATTCGCGACCGCCGATCTCGAGCTTGTTCATACTGAAGCGATCGATCGGCTCTTGAGGCAAGTCGGACGACGGAATGACTTTGGTCGAATTGTAAAAAATGTTGACGTTCGACACGACTTACTTACCTCCCGGTACAGTACCGGCATTCGGCACGTGGCTGATAGTCATGCCCGGCGACTTCTGCTGGGCGGGCAGATGCGACTTGCGGCCTCCAATGTCGATCTGCTCCATATCGACCCGAATAATCTGTTCATCGGAAGTCGGGATCGACTTGACCGGGTTCTGGAAAATATTGGCCATTCCTTTACTCCTTAGTAATCATGACCGCGCCGACGCGGCTGAATGTTCTCGACGGATCGATCCTGCGGCATTGCCGCGGGCAGGTAATTCTTGCGCATATCCGGCATGGTCTGCGCTACTCGGACAATCAACGGATCGTTGCTGTTGTCGATCGGCGGCATTTCCGCTTTGGTCTCGAAAATGTTCATGCGGCCATCCCCGGCTGGGGAGCTGGCGGCTGGCCGCCCCCTGGCGCTCCACCGGCGCCCATCAATCGCTGCTTGAGCGCCTGCATCTGTTGATTGTTCTGAGCCATGTTGCGCTGCTGGGCCTCAATCGAATTCTTTTGCGCGGCCGGAGTCACAGAACCATTTGGCACAAACTTAACGAGAGAACTGAGAGCTTTCAAAACGGCCTGACCTGCTTCGGAACTCGCGCCCAGTTCGGGCAACGCGGCTTCCAGTTGCTTGACGATGACTCCCAGCTTCTGCATGCCGGCAGCTTCGTAGCCCTTATTCGGAGTAGCGCCCGTTGCCGAGGTTTGTCCGAAGGGGGGCTGCTGAGGCTGTCCACCAGGGGCGGCACCCGGCGCTGCAGGAGCTGGGATTGGCATGGGTTACTTGCGGTGCTTCCGCTTGCCCCGGCGATTGCGTTCGATCATGGCTCGCTCCTTTTGAGTGGTGTGAATCGACGCACGACATCGTGCTCGGTCAACCTCGTTTGGTTACAAGGAGATAGCCAGCGCCATAATTGACACGGCCTACTAAATTTTGTATAGGTTCCATGGAAATTAGATGAACGGCGCGTTTTTTATGGAAATAGGCAACTCGTCCCTCTCCCGGACGTGGCTCACCGCCAAGGAAGCCGCGAACTACGCCGGCGTCACCCCGCAAACCCTCTACAGTTATTTGAAATTACGAAAAGGCCGGCCGCCATTCTTCCGGCTCGCCGGCAAGACGCAAGGCAAGTTGAGATTCCCCCGCGAAGAATTCATCCAATGGGCCAACGGCTCAGCAAAACAAGGATAGCTTGATGTACAGCCTCTCGATTCACTTCGGCTCAAACGCCATTGTCTGGGCACTACTGTTTAAAGAAGAAACAAACGCAGGAACAGTTTACAACGCCTATGTCGATTTCAAACTAACGACAGGAAGCGATGAAAACGGAATCCTAATTGGCCGCGACGACTTCGGCCAATCCTTCGCTATTCCGATGAACGAAATCAGTGGCATCCTGCTCGAAGACCTCGATCAGATCGAAGAAGCCCGCATCCAACGCAGTCTCGCCGACGAGCGCTGCAAAGCGAAGTTCATGGCGAGAGCGAAATCCGATCCAACCATCCGACAAGCGATGGGACAAGGGCCGGGAATCGTCTCGCCGTTTCCTCGCTAAATATAATGGCTACCGTCGTTAAGAACATGCTCGATTGGTTCGTCCGTTACGGACCAAGATGCTACTGGAACCAAGGATCATCTACCCGCGAATACAACCACTAATGCTTCCCCATGTGACAGCATTTTCTCGAATGGATAGCGCAAGTGCCCCTAGAAACATTCCTATTTTTTGGAATCTACGCCGTCCTTGTGTGTTTTTTCCTGCGCTGGGTTTTCAGTCATTGAAAAGGTCAATGATGACGCTATTTGCTAACTATATTAGGGAAGCTAGAGAGGACAAAGGCCTGTCTCTTACCGAAGCGGCCGAACTAATCGGATGCACAAAATCATATTTGTGGGACTTGGAACATGCGCGCGCAAAAAATCCTACGATTACAATTTTAGTGGGTATTACAAAAGCGCTAGATCTTTACCTAGACGATCTGGCGCTGGCTGCGGCTGCTTCAATCGCCTCACCCAAACGCTCTTGATCGCCAACCGCTAATGCTTCCCATGCGACAGCATCTTCTCGATCGCCTTGTCCTTGCCCTCGGGTGACAAGACGCCGAGAAGTTGCTTCTGCATCTCCGACCCCGCCTTCTTCCGCTCCCTGAGCGAGGCCTTGGCGCTCTCCTTGTTGGGTAGCGGGAGATTGTCGATCGCATACTCACCATCGACATCGCCGGTCTTACGCAGCGCAAAGATCAACTGTTGCGCTTCATCGGCAAAGATCGGGCTCGACGAATGACTGTCAACAGTCACGCGCCAATCTTCCGGCAAGTCGGTTAGCATGAACCCGGTTTCTTCCATCTTCTCCGGGTCGGTCCAGAACTTCCGGTCCTCCTTGGCTTCCATCATCGTCGTGGTGAGGTCGGCGCACACCGCACAGGTCCGCTCCATCAACAATGCGCGATCGCGCAACGTCGGCGAAGCCGTTTTCATCAGCGTATTGGCGTGACTGCCGGCCCGCACGCCCTGCTCCCCCTTGCCCTGCATGATCTCGGGGAAACTGCCGAGGGTGTTGATCATCTCGAGCATGAACTTGATCGCCGGCAGTAGTTCCGGAGGGAATTTCGGGGTCAAATCCTCAGCACCGCCACCCTGGCCCATGTTCATATAGCCGGATAGTCGGAATTGGGCGTAAGCCTCATCAGTGATGGTATTGTCGCCCTTGAAAGCAATGATTTTGTCAATCTGCAAGCCAATCAACCGCTTCATGTCCTCGCACCACTGTGCCAGCAGGCCCTGCGGCTCAATCAAATCCACCAACTCACTGCGCCCCCAGAACCAATTGGTCACCGGGTTCGGCTGAATCAGTCGGTACGGCTGCAATCGACTTTTCTCGATCAGCAAATTCGACAATTTAAATCGCGACAGCAGGATATCCGGATGAACCATCTGGATGACGGCGTAATCATCCTCCCCCTTGATCCACAACTCGTGCATCTGCACGGTCGGGGCGCCGTCGGTCGGTCCCATCACTCCGTAATTCGGGTCGTTACCGAGCTGTACGATGCCGCCAGGTCTCGGACGCGTGGCACCGGAGATACCGGTGTCCAGTTGGGAGGTCGACAGCACCTGATGAAAGAAACTATCCGGCCCGTCACCGCCTTGACCCTTGCTGGAATGGGTCATGACTTGCTCATACAGCTTTTTCGCATCCGGGAAATTCCAGATGCGCTGCCATACCTCGGGCCCGGTTAGCGTCGAGGTCTCACACAGTACCTCTTGGTTCTCGATATCGTTCTCGCCTTCACGGTAAACGCCGAAATTCCACGGCATCACCAGTTTTTTCTCGTAAGAAATCCGTTCCGGACCGTCCTTCTTGGGCCACTGTTTCAGCAGCGAACCGCCGTATTTAAGACCCTCGAACACGCCGCGTGCGAACAACATATCAGTCGACGTCTTCTCCCACTGTCGGGTAAGATGCTTGGCAACAACCTCGCCACGCTTGATTATGTTGGGTGGATAAGCGTTGTCAAAATCAATTGCGAACTTCAACTCGATCGGCGAGAACAGGTGCGATGCCGTCCGTTCAAGATGCGTGCTCATCATATTGATGAGCGCCTTGCTGCCGTCGTACTTCCCGGTCTCGGCGATCTGATTCAGCATCCGGTAATAGGCGGCCCGCATGCCTTGACTGACCCGACAAACCTCGATCAACTCATTCGCAAAGGGGACGAGCTCGTTCTTGCCTGTCGGGATCGTGATCATACTGGCGACCTGTAATTCGGATTATCGCTGATCTGCAGGGGAAGTGGCGCTTGTCCAACCGGCGGCAGAAGACGCTGCATGCGGTTGCGCTCGCGCAAGCCGGCGTAAGGAGCGTCTCCGGTATGCGCGTTGGCGGCGCGCGCCTGAGCGTCAGCGGTATGCCCAAACCCGACAGGCATGCCCTGGCGCTGCATAGCATCCATGTGCTGGGTGACGGGATTTACGACGTCCTTGGTGGCGAACTGGGTGTCGTTGCGATCATTCAGGTCAGTGATCTTGAGGCCGTTCATTTCGCTAACAGGGACGCCGGCCATCGCCGCGGCCATCTCGGCGCGCTGTTCCGAACCATCCATAATGTCACGCGCCACCTTGTCGTTATTCTTCGACTTCTGGCTGAGGAAGGCCGGACACACAATGTCATCGTCGGCGCGACGATTGTTGATATCTTCGTCGCATAAAACGCAACGGTCAGGCCAACCTTCGGTGACATCGTACTTGAATTTACCGCGGCATTTTGGGCACTTTAAAACAACAGCCATATCATCTCCGTCCGTACCGCCACGCCGCCTTCATCGCCAACCGCTGCTGGTCCAGCCGCGACTTCTGCTTCTGTCCCATGAACGCCGACATCATGTTCTGATTGAACAAGGCCGTCTGGTCAACCACGCTGCGCTGCTTCTTTACCGCCTCGGCCTCCCTGGTCCGCCGCTGAATGATCAGGTTGCGTCGGATCTTGGTGTCCCAGTAGTGCACAGCCATAGCGGCAGCGATCACCCGGTCATCCTTCAGATTGCCCTCGGCCGCGATCGAATCCCCATCCCGGGCGATCGTCTTCATTTCCTCGATCAAGTCGTGCGATCGCACCCGCAACTGGGCGTTACTGACCACGCCACGCAATTCCTCAAGAATCATCACCTTGGTCTGCGTCGACATCTTCCAATGCCACGCCGACCCCCCACCGTTCAGCGAGTCCGGCCGGGCATAAATGAACTGCTTGACGTTGCGAAATATATTCTTGATGCCCTGTTCCTCAAGCGGCGCGTAACCATTCTCAATCTGGAACTTTAAGGACTTCAATTCCTGCAGGACGGCACCGCCGGGGCCGTTGATCTCGAGGATGTAAAAAACCTCGGACATCGGCTCGTTACCGTACCACGCCATGATCCCAGCCATCACCCATGCTAGATGCTTGGTCGAAATCATCGAGTAGGCGTACTCAGCAACCTGGTCCACGCCATCGGCGTAGCATCGTAGCACCTGCAGGGAAGACCGGTCGTTGTGCTCGTTCTCACCGAAGGCTGGGTCCGCACTTAGAACGTAGACCGCCTCAGGAGATGGCTGCTCCCATACTTTCAGCTCGATGTTGCGAGTGTTCTCGGCCTTGTAGACCTTCATGTCCGAGAACTCCGTACCGGGCAAAAACATGTACGGCACGAATTTGCGGCTGACCCACTTATCGGTCTGCTCCTTTAGCTTCTCACCAGCAAAGAACACGCTACCGGTCTGTTGGAATGCCTCGTCCTCGGTCCACGGATCTTCCTGCTTTTGCAAGGAATTGCCTTCGAAACCAGCATCGACGTCACCATCATCGCGCGCCGCAGGATCGACCAGCCGACGGTACCACGCCAATTGCTCTTGGCTGACGTCGAAGTCGTAGAGGCGCTTGACCTCGTTGATCTTGTACTGCTCATCCTTGGTCGGCGGTTGCTCGCCATAAAGTATCCAGTCGGGGGTGCCTCGCTCAATCAACTGACCGTCATGAGCCCACCAGCCAATGAAAATACAGACGCAGTGAGCGGTGTCCTCTCGAGCATGCCTCCAGCTTACTTCCCAGCTGTTGTACCCGCGAGCGGTAGACTCGCGAATATAAAGTCGATCGGGGTTGGAATCCGACAGCGATCGGTTGAAGGAAATCAAACCTTCCTCGTTATCGTAGGAGCACAGTTCGGACAGGTGCGCCATCGACAAGCCAGCCGACCGGCCGAGAGTGCCAGAAGTTTTAGTCTTCTTAACGCCAGCCGACTTGAACAGGATTTTCGAATTATTAGCGAGAGTAAGCCCGTCCCGGTTATCTTTCTTAATCGCCGGAAATTTCAACCGTTCCGGAAGATCGCCAACCATGGTCACGAGCTCATCTCGCGCCAGGTTCTTATTCTCATTGGAATCAAATACTAACGCACCCGACAAACCCTTGTGAATTCCAAGGTAGAAAGTGGAAAGGGCGCGGGCGATTGTGGTGATACCGAGCTGTCGGGACTTGAGACAATAAATGTCGTGCTTGTCTTCCTCCAAGCCGTCGAGAGTCTTGGTAATGAAGTGCCGCTGACCCCAGTAAAGGTTATCTCCGAGGGAAACGAATCCGAGGTTCTTTGAGTTGATTCGGCATTGGGACAAAAAGGCATAAAATGCTTCCTCGAACGCAACCCGCTTCTGGTGGGACCAGCCTGCCATGGAACTTTATAGCCTCGGAACACTTGAAGTTCCACAGGAGGCTACCATGCCTGACCTCATAATCCAGCTTATTATCATAATGTTGGTGTGCGGCTTCATCTATTGGGTGTGGCTGAAACTAGCCCCGCTGATGCCGATCGCCGAACCCTTCGCCAGTATCATCAACGTGTTGGTGGTGATTCTGATCGGTGCAATCGTGCTGTTCTATGCGATCATTCCGCTGCTGCATCAGCTTGCACATCTGCGATTCTAACGACCAAACCCCTGCCGATTACGCGGATCCAGCGACTGCATGGCAACGTCGGCCAACGTCTTGACCGCAGCCCAGAAAATAGACGGCTCATCCTGATTGAGCATTAAGGAGCTGAAAGGATCCCCTCCAGGCGGCACCATCAGGAAGGCGCCGCCAAATGTCGCGTCCTTATTCATCCGTATCTGGGCAGCCATCTGCTCGAACAAAAGGGCGCGGGCTTCACTGGGACCGGGTTGGTCGTCAGACATATCGCCAACTATCCGCAAACGGCTTGATCTCGTCCAGGAACATCCCGCCGACCGACGCGGCATGCGACAACCGCTCGGCTACACCTTCATCAAAGCCCTTGTAGGCGGCAGTCCGGCCCTTCTTCTTGAATTTAACAAGCACTTCCTCAGTCTCCGGGTCCCATCCGACCTCGGACACCATCTCGGAAAAAACCGATTTCATCCAGCCGGCCATACTCGCTCCTTCAACGCTTCAACGATTCGCTCGAACACAGGCTCCCATCTCATATCGTCTGTTTGTTGAAACACACGAGTTTTCGGCGTCCACAACCTATTTTCTCCATTGCAACCTAGACGATAGTCGCGTCCTAAATGTGAATATGGTATCCAACACTCTTTATCGCACATACTTGAAATATGCCCAAGAGCTGATTCTACAGTTATTACTAAATCAAGTTCTTGCAAAATTGAACAGGTGTCAGCTACGTCTCGCGCATATCCACTAAGGTCACGAATCAGTGGAGCAAACCCCCACAAATTAAGATCGCTTTTTTTTGCATCCATTTGCAATGCATAAAGTTGAACATTGGGAATTTTATACAATTCCATGAAGTGGTGAATCGGAATATTCCGATGCTTATCGATGTCGTTCAACGGCGAACCGGCCCATGCGACACCGATATGAAACTTGCGATCCGACACCATCCAATCCTTGCGCATCGGCGGCCGCGGCATATCGATGTTGGGGGCCGACTTTATTTCTTCATCGTTAAATCCCAAAGCGAAAGGGAGAGAGACGAACGTCGACCACGCATCCGCATCACCCGGGAAATTTGAAGGTGAGGGCATAAAGTTAATGTTTTCGATATGACGGAATGCGTGCTCGAATACCCGTCGTAACTCGGACTGTACACACATGTGGATAAATCTACAGCGTGATGCAGCATCAAATACAAAGCGGGAATAGGATAGGGTATCGCCGAGACCCTGATCGGCAACCAAGAACAATGTCTTGCCATATTCCCCCTTCCACTTCGGATACGGATACAACAAGAAATTCGGCAGGCGCGCTGGGAAGCGGGCCTCGAATGCCTTCAAGCCGGCGGCATACTGTCGGTCGAACAGCAAGGCAAACGCCAATTGAAATTCGGCGATCGCCATGCCTGCGGTGTCGTTCTTGTCGGCGAGCTCGAAACACTTTTTTGCACAGCTTACAGCGGTCGCAGTGGCGCCAAATATCTGATGAATCATTCCGCAATGCATCCACGGCAGTGATGACTTCGGTTCTAAATCAATTGCTTCGTGTAGTAGTAGCAGAGCTTCATTATGCCCACCTGTTTTCATCAATTCCCAAGCAAGATTAGTAAGCGTTTTGTGTCGTTCGTTTTTCGTCATCTCCCCTTCCAGCGCGCGACGAAATAACGCCACTGCTGCATGGGGCCTAATCAAATCGGAAGCTACACATCCGTTCACATAGTAAGCATGTGACCATGAAGGATCGGCGTAGCAAGCGCTAGCAAGCAATTGATAACTGTGATCTTGATTAGTTGGTTGGGATTTATCGCGTGCTGCTTCCTCGCCTTTTACCAACAGCTTTGTAGCTTGCTCCCGCTTACTCACGATGTTTAGCTTTCCGTGCTTTAATAGTGATCGCGCGGCAGGCCATACACACCCTCGCTCCGTCACTGTTTCGTATTTCCCCGTTAAGCAAATGCCCGCGTTTACAATGCGTTTGTTTTGCTGCTTTAACACGAACGCGCGTCGGTCCTACCCCACGCATAGTATTTTCGCGATACGTCACAGGTTCGAGATGTCCAGGATTAACGCAACATCGCATGCGACATTTGTGATCGAGTATCATCCCTGTGGGGACTGGCCCAACAAAATATTCGTATGCAACAATGTGAGCATACTGCATTTGTTGATTGCCTTCCGACAAATATCCTATCCCCATTTTACCGTAGCCGTTCCAATTAAGTGCCCCCATCCAAATATAACAACCCGAATTAGGTTCCGGAAACGCAAACCGCTCATACCGTTCCTCGAAAGGAATACGGCCATCTCCTGGTTTGAATCTTCCATCACCCACTGATCTTGTCTTTCCACTCATTCCGAAAATCCGACGCCAGACAAACAGTGTGCGACATGCGCTTGCCGAGCGTGCCCGGGATCGCTACCGCACCCTCGTGCACCCACTCCTTGGTGTCCTCACGTTGCCGCATCGCCATGCCATCACGACAATATTGACAAATCTGCTTACAGTTCGACTCAAACGCGTCAGCGGTCATTGTCACATCACTTTCCTTTTTCTCCGAAGAATCGTCGGAACTTTCCAAAGGGTCGGCATTCTCCACAATCTGCAATTTGTCTTCCAGACTATTCAATTCCCGCTTGCGCTGATCAAGCACAGCGTGATGTGGAGCGAAGGCGCTCTGACTTCGCATCGCGAGCTCTTCCTCTCGCGCAATCAAAAAATCGGCCTCTTTCTCAATAGCCGCCGTCACCCGAACGGCCACCCCGGCCGCCAGCGCTAGCTTCTCCTTCAGCCGATCCATTTCCGCATCCTTGCACGACCACAGGTCAAAATAAGTCAGTCCGCATACCGTACACTTCCCCTGCCGGAAAGTATGCTCGGTCAGGCCGGGATCTCCTGTATCAGCAACCGACGAACCGCCATCGACGTGAACGGCTTACCAGCCCGAGACAGCATGCCCTCCTTGGCCAACTGCTTCACCATCGAATCGTAACTCGGATGCTTACGAGAATGATATAAATCATGCATCCGATTAACGATTTCGGCCTCGTCCTGATTGATCTCGATCGTCGAGGCGCGACCTTGGCCAACCTTGCGGTACCCAAACGGTACGTTGCCTACCGGACGCCCCGCTTTCTTGTTGGCTCTTCGTCCGTCAGCCGTTCTTTCCTTGATCCTGATTCGTTCCATGTCAGCAACCGCCGCCAGGATCGTCATGATCAACTTACCAACGCCGGTCGAAATTGGCTCATTAGAAATGTCGAACAACACAAGTTCGACACCCTTAGCCTTGAACACCTCGAACATGTCGATGGCGTCAGAGGCGGACCGAAACATGCGGTCGAGTTTCGATGCAATCACGGTGTCACCATGTTGCATGGTTTTCAGCAGGTCTTCGCCACCTTCCCGCTTGGCCAGTTTGGTGGCGCCGGACACCCCGGCGTCGGTGAAAATCTGTACCCCCCACTTGTCAACACCGCGGGTGCGGGCGAAGCCCTCGATCACATCGGTCTGGACCTGCAAGGACGATCGGTCAGCATTGGCCTGATCAGCGCTTGAAACGCGAATATAACCAAGGATCATTTTCCCCTCCCGTTAAATGTAGTCAATATGTACTACGTTAACCGTCCCTCGTCAACCAATTCTCCCAGATGATAAGCGATAAGGTTTAAGTCGGTTACTACCGACTCGGCAATCCGCAAGCCAACTTCCGCCAACACCTTGACCTTCTCCCGTTCGGCCGGTGGCATGTCAGCGCCGACTATCTCGCTAGCCATATGGTGAAGAATTAGAAACCACGCTTCGATATCATTTTGCGTTGCTATTGGCATGCGCTCTCTCCGTCTGCTGCTTGATCCACGAATAGGTTTCCGGCAAACCCTCCCATAACGAGGTATCCGGCTCCCAGCCAAGCCGCTCCAAACAAAGCCGATTGTCACTCGTGCGCGCCCAAACCCCGGTCGGTCCTTCCGTCGGCGTCCACGCCATCACCTTGCCGGCCACACTGCAAATGGTTTCGAACAATTCCTGAATCGTAAACGAGTCCGAATGAGAAATATTAACGGGCTTATCATAGTCATCGGCCATCAATCGAATCATGCCGTCAATCGTATCGTCGACATAGGTGAACGAGCGCGATTGCTGCCCATCTCCCCAAAGCTCGATCGGTGCGCCATAAGGTGCGGTAGCGACCTTGCGGCAGATCGCAGCCACAACTTTCGATCGCGGCTCCTTCCATTCGCAATACGGTCCATAGGTGTTGCCAAGACGGCCGATCGCAATCTTGAAACCGTGATTACGCGCGTAAGCGTCATACAGTTTCTCGGCGAACAGTTTCTCCTGGCCGAATGCAAATGTGTTGAAACTGGCATCAGACTCGCGGCAAGGAGGCACTGCGTAATGTTCGGGCGCAGCGATGCGCTCATTGGCAAACGGATCAATGCTGAAAGTGTCGGGATAGACACATTGCGAGGAAGCGAAAAATATCTTGCCGACACCGCCGGTTTTCTTGATCGCTTCCAGCGTGTGCAAATTTATTCGGACTGACTCGGTGAGGATGTCAGCGTCGTTAGAACCAGTGCCGATCCACCCCAATCCGCCAACAGAACCGGCCAATTGCCAAACGCAATCGAAATCATGGCGCCAAAAATGAGCGTGATAGTCAGAAGTGTTGCAAAGATCCAAGATGTTAAATTCATTAGCGATGGATTTTCTGTAAACAGGGTGATGACGAGCAACGCTGACGACATACTGGCCTTCGGCACGCAATCGATTTTCGAGATGTGAACCTAGAAATCCGGCAGCACCTAGAATTAAATTCTTTTTCATCAGAATTCATCCTCACCCTTCAACTCCAACGGATCCTTGGTAAGAATATATTTTGCAATGGCTTCCGCCGTCGTTACAATATTTCCATCCGAAGCAGTTGCGTTCGCAGCAATAGCCATATTAACGCATCGAATTCGAAAGTCCTGCCACAAATGAGCCCATTCCGTCGGTGACAATTTTTCGTCATCATTTTCAATTAGTTTCTTCGGCGTCTTTTCTTTTTTAAACATTATTTCGCCTTCGGAAGTTGTGACCAGTCAAACCTGAAAGTGGTGTCGATCATCTGCGCCTCACTGCAGGCGAGGCCGTAGAACGCCGCGCCCTGCTCGAAGTCGATGGTGACCTGCCGCGGTACCGGGCCGCCGGGCACGTTGCAGGAGATCGGCTGGCCGCTATCGGGCGGCAAGGCAGGAGACGCCTTGAACCCGGAACGGCGATCCTCGATGATGATTCCGGCGCCGTTGATCCCGCCGGTAACGAGGAACGAGCACGGGCCCGAGACGTGAACGGACAAGGACATCCCGCCTTCACCGGCGCGGTAGGCGAAAGGGCCAAAACCTTGACTTCGCTGATGTTCAATATTGCCAAACCACAACGTGCTTGGAATCGCTTTCATCTGGTGCGGGAATAAAAGCATGGAAGCGCCATCGCGGTGGATCATGCCGGGCACTTCGGGGACATAATAACCCTTGCGGATGTTGTCGAGGCAAGCAGCGTACTTATGAAACGCTGTATCACTTCGCATCAATTCGTTATTTTTGCGGGTCTCAAGCTCCAATCCTTGCAATTCAAGCGGATGATCTTGCCCAATCATCCGACACTTCGCCGGAGTGAGTGCCAAGCTGGCTAATCCGTGGCGGGCGAGCTGGGCTTCCCATCCCCAGTCAACCGTGGTCCATTGTTCGTTGCCTCTAAACGCCGCATAAGTTCGGAGATCAATCCCACTGAGCATAGCAAACAGGCGCACCGAATCAGGCCACCACGCTGTGCGAAAATTTTGAAGGACAATTTTCGCAGCTATTCTTGTAAAGATAATGGCGCCAGCACCGATGTTGTGCATGACGGCGTAGCCATCTCGCTGGATAAGGACTCGGTCGACGTAAGATCTTGGGGAAACAGCTCCAACTTCGAGTCCATCTCGTTTTCCTTTATCAAACAACGTCATTGTCGGCTCATACCAATCCTGATCCAGAAGAACATCATCTTCCAAAATCATAATGTGCGTGTATTCCGAATGACGAATCGCCTCACTCAACTTCCACGCTATCGCCACATCTGCACCGCCAAGCACCGTCGCTTGTTTGGCGGTCCTGTCCGCATGATTCATGAAGTAGGACAAATCCTCATCTTTTGTCGAAGCGTCCGCCCATATTATATCAACGGGAGCATCACTTATCGGCGGAAATGTCTGTGACGCCAGATCAATGCGATTACGCGTTGAATACATCACCACGACATTATTCATCGTTTTTATCCCGCAGCAAGTTGTAAACTAATACATCTTCGCAATCTTTCAACCACAACAATGCCGCGTCCACCGACTCAATCGGAAGGAACGGCCAATAACGTAGTTGTTCGTAAATTATCTGCACGTCCTCGATCACCGACTTGCCTAGCAGGATCAGGCTATCGAGCACGGCGGCTAACTGCTGCACATTCTCCATTCCGTCGATCTCGGCACGCAAATCCTTGAGATGCCCGTTGGACACCCTCTCCTGGTAAGTGAGCGGCGGGCCGAAATGAACATGCAACTCTCGCTCGCGCATTACACGCTGGGTTATAAGACTAGCATAAATATCCGTATGACGACCGACACCCGGCATCTGAAAAAATGCCGGAATAAATTCGCGAATCACCGCGGTATTCTGGCTATTAAACACAGTCCATGTGTGAGGGTCGACGACTATTCCGGTGCTTCCGAGGATATGGACATTGGTAATATCGGGACGATGCTCCATACGGGTCACGGCATCGATGTCAGGATCACCAATCACGAGGCCGGCGACGACACCAATCCGGGCATCGGTGCCTGGCGAGGCCATCTTGCTGACCGGTTTGTTGTGCGGAAAACCGCGGTGGCGAGTAGCGGGAATCAGCAAGGAGCCAGGGTCGAACCAACCAGTCTCGCTGGTGACTTTGATGCCGTTGAATCTGCGATGAAGCAAATCCATGCTATCAAAATGATAGCGGTCAACAGGCAAATTATCCATATCCCACGAGTAGATGACGTCGGCGCCCCACTTCAGCGCCTCGAGGAAAGCAATGTTGCGCCTCGCCAACGTGTTCCAGCCGATCGCCTCGCTGCACTTCCACTTCCCCTGCGAGGCCGGCATCAAATAATCATAATTACCGATGCCGGTCTGCGCCGTGATGATGTCGGAATGTGGGGACTTCTCATCGCCCACAACGAAGAACTTCACGTCATCCGAGCACTTGCGCATCAGCTTGAGCGCGTAGGGAACGTGGATGGTGGTGGTGCAAAGAGCAAGCTTCATTTTCGTTCCTGCAAATATTCCCACGCCCATTTCGCCCACAGTGCATCGGTCAGCGCGTGGTGCTCGCCGCCAGCATGGAGTCTAGTATTTCCAATGCTATCACATAACTGCTTGACGTCCCGACAGTACATCGGCCAACCTTTCGGCAGATCCATCATCGTGCCGTATAACTGACAAAGCGCGACCCAGTCGTAGTCGGCATAATAAGCCCATAACTCCGGCTTATTACCAGTAAACGACAATATCTTCGGACCGATCTCGTCGCGCGCAACGCCATGCTGCACAGGATCGAGTTGGGGGATCACGTTATCCTGCACCCACGAACTGGCCTTCGCTATATCTGCGCTCAAGTTTTCAAGATACAGCGTCTCACCATCCTCTCGCACCATGCCAATCGACAACAGATCAATGGTCTTGCCGTCCTCGATGAACTCAGTATCGAACCAGATTCTCATATCCCGCTCCCCTGCACAAAACAGTAAACGTAATGCTGCCTAGACAAAAACACCACGCTGTGCCCAGTTGGATTGCCACGGTCCCACTTCAACTTATTAGTGGGAATTTCGATCTCCGTCCCAACATCGATATGCGGCCGACGCAACGGTTCATCCGGACGATCATCGGTGATGGCCGCATAGGTCCGGCCGTTACGAACGTGAATCTCGTCGGCCCAATAAGCGTCAGCCTCACCGCAGCACAGCGTCATCGGCGCATCCGGCTGCGTCAAGGTCTGATACCACTGGTCCTGCTCCGGGTGCTCGCGATCGTGCGGGTAAGCGTAAGACCATGCGAATAAAATTATCAGCAATGTAATTAAAGAAATTATACGGATTATGGCTATCTCTCGATCAATCATTCCAGTTCCTCCCCGCTTCGCCAAGGGGCTTCGCCGGGCGCGGCCGGCACCTCCTGCGACACATCCTCGACCTTGTCCCGTGCTTTCCGATAGGTCGCCCAGCTCACAAGAATATCCTTGATCAGAAAACTCTTGGTCCAATCCTTCTTCCTCGCCTCCGCCTCCAGCATGCGGTCGACCTCCGGCGGGATCCGGAACGAGCGGGATACAACCGTCCGCTTCTTAGGCTTCCGTCGGAACGTCGACTTGAGGGGTCGGGCTCGCAGCATTCATATCCTTATAATTAAAACGAGGCGTCCCTTCTTACCGGGAGGTCGTAATGAGACGCCTCGCCATCCACGATATGCGGGGGACGAATATCGTGGATGTAGTCAGGATGTAGTACCGCTTGGATGCTGTCAAGGCCAGTTGACGAATAAAATCGACAGCACGCAAGCAAGGGTCCATAACATCGCAGCGGCGGCGAAGACAAGGGGAAGGCGGTGGCGCAACAGAAGGATTTTAATGCGCGAGCTGAAGGAAAGACGTTTCATCTGGTCGATGACGACCTGGTTGCGAATGTCACGCTCGAGCTCGGCGATCAGTTTAAAGTGGCTCACAGTGACTCTCCGTCTACGCCAAGAGGCTTCCCGCTCCGCTCCACTTCATCGGACGCAGTCGCCGGACGCGGCGTGTGCGGCTTGCGTTTGGGCAACGGCATCAGTTTGCCACGGCGCTGGCGCAGCATCGATCGCGCGGCGCGGTTGATCTCGAGCTGGCGGATGTGATTCTGCAACATCGCAAGAAGCGCGACCTCGTAGGGCCCAGGGATTTGGCGATGCACGAGACTGCTGTCGGTACCTCGCGGAGAAGCAATCCGATGAATGGTAGTGTGGTGCACACCGAGGTCGCGGGCGAGATCCCGTTTCCAATGCTTGTGTCCATAAATCCGCTTGGCGGTCTTGATGAATTGTTCGGGGCTCATGCAGGTCTCCTGCGACCCTTGATCACGGCAGCCGCCGTTTGCTGCATATTCTCGTAATTCATCTCGAGCTCATCCACGAAACCGTACCGCCCCGCATGCTTGCGAAACTTATCGTTCTGTTTTCGGAGATCATCCGAGACGGCGCGCTCTATGTCGAGTATCTCAACTGATACGTTGCCGACGTTCGCTTCAAGGCCGCGAATTATCGCTGGACCTTGCCACGGATATTGACCATTCTGATTGCATCGCGCCACCAGCAGCCCCTTATCCCCTGCCTCGTAGATACTCGTCGCAAAGTTGTCGTTTCCGATTTCGTCAATGGCATGCCAGCGCCGCGCTGGCACATAAGGGCATCCGTGCAGGGGGCCGCCAGGCAAAGAAGAGCAATCAAAGCCGCCGCACGGACAGTCCTGTTCGTCGCTCATTGTTCAATCCCTGTTGTTAACGTAGGTCATCCATTCCGCGAACCATCGGAGCCCGAAGGCTGCGAACACACCAAGCATTACCAATCCAAAACAAGTCATCGCGGTCCTCTTGTTCTTCGAACGCTTCAATGAAAGACAGCCAGTCGCTGTCATCGTCGTTGCTGTAATTAGTGGGGGGTCTTTCCATTGGTCGTAGCTCATCCGTACCTCGACGCGCGGGCCGCCAACACGACCATGTCCCATGCGTGGTCGGTGTCGAGGGATGGGGTTGCGGGAGCCGAGGACGTAGTGGGCAGCGGCTCCGACAAAACGCCGGTCGAGGGGTTAATCCACGGCACCTTGCAAACCTTCTCGTAGGAATCGTTAATCCACTTTTTGATCTGGTCATCAGTGCCGATGAAATTTTGCGCTGGTTCTTGTGCTGGATGTCCTTCAATAATTTTTCTGATCACTGCTTTCCCGTCAATCATGATCCATCCTCCTTTGATACTTCGTCCGGTTGCGATCCTGCTCGGCCTCCCGGTATGCATCGTCGTTCCGATACCTCGACCGCTGCAGGAAGGAAGCGCAGGCGCGGCACATGGTGTACTGCCGATCACTGCCGGTGCGCGTATATATCCGCGTGTTCGCCTCGATGCGGGGATGACCTCGCTTGCAGTATTTCAAGGTCGGGGTTCCTTGTATTTGTGCTCGCTTTTGCGATGCTCGCGCATGGTGTGCTCGTCATCCAGGATATTGGCGACCATCTGGTGCTCGGTTATGGTTGCAAGAAGCCGGCGCAGCAAGGAGGCTCGGGTGATGTTCCTGATCCGCGCGCACTTGTCGAGATAATTCGAAACCCGTTCGGATATGGACACGTAGCTGCGCTTGCGGATCATATTAGACCTTCACGTTTTCCCAACCACTCCGGCATCGTGAAGATACTCTGTCCGTCGTACTCGACCAAGCTCTTAGGCAACCAGACATCCTTGTGCCCGTCATGTACAAGATACGCCAACGCGGTCTCGTGGCGGTACTCAAGCGCGAGGTCGATGATCTTGTGGTCACGAGACATTGTCATGCTCCACAAACCTTGCAATCCATTTGTGCTTCAAAATCTCAAGTCGGCCGACAGCTTTCGAAAATTCGACCGTCTCACTGGCAAGATCGGTCCACGTGCCGTCGGGATGCCCCAGAATAATTATTACGCAGTCAACCTTTCCGGCTTCCGCTTTTTCCAGCGCTTCTCGCAATAAGCGTGTGACGCTCTCTCGAACTTCATCAATCACAAGAGGTCTGGTTGCAAGACGGATGGGATCGGTCATGGCTCACAGGCCTGCATCGACAAATCCAACTTCTCAATATTGACCGCGATGATTTTTGCAGTCGAAATAGCAGGTTCCTCAACAGAATGGAAGCGGGCGGTCTTGGCCGCCGCACGGACCGCGTCGTTCCAACCACGAGCATAAATTATCTTGTCGTTTAGTTGGGCAGACGTGAGTTTGGGGGATTCCGACATCGGTTATCCATTGTCCGGTTGGAGGTGTTGGGGCATCACTTAACCCCGTCATTGACGTCGATGATCTGCTTGACGAGTTCTTCGAGCTCCGGATTGAGAGCGCGGGTTTCGCCGGCCATCTCGTAACACTCGCGTTCCTCGGGCTTGGGGCCCGGGCGGATGATCTCATTCACGATTTTGTCGGTGATCGCCATCACTATCTTGGCGGCAAGTTCGCGGCGTCCATTCGCAATGCGCGCAACCTCGGCATCTTGCCGCTCTTTTAAAAGGCGTTCGCGTTCCTTGTTTGCCGCGGCATCTTCGAAATAAGACCGGCTATAAGAACTGCCCATTGATGTATTTTACCTCGGTGTTTTTTCGGTCGGATATAAATAACGCACTGGTGAGCGGCAGGCGGTGACTGGACAGCGTTCTAAATTCGATAACAGGCTAAACGTAGTCATTGCAATTTGCAATGGTTTTTGAAAAAATTTTTGGGGGACGTGTAGCTGGACATACCCAAGAATTTTTTCTCACTGCGTCCATCCATTATCCGGCTGTTCCACGATCAACTTATCGTGAGGTAACCCCGACTTGGTACGCGGTTTGCGCACCCTCCGATCCCCCTTCGTTCCTATGCTACACATTCTGTAGCATCTAGCAGAACATCGCAACTAACTACTTGATTTCAAACGATGTTCTCATACCAATTTATCGTTCGATAAACTATCTCACTCTTGCGTGGGATACGGATCGAGGTGCGAGGGAGGGGGTTGGCGGGTCGCGGTTACTGGTTTGCGTTGACGCTGCGTGCCTGGATGACGTAGGACGGACGAAACAAGGGAACTGTGATGCAGCGAGCTCCCCTAGATTACCGGCTAAATTTCACTCGCCTACCCGTCAGTCATGACTTTCGACTAGCGTTGGCCGCTTTGGTGCCGAACGGATCTAGTGCGAAAGCTTTCGAATCGGTCTTTGATGGGAAGGCCAATTATGATGCAATAAACGGCTGGCGCTATGGTCGACGCCACGCTCCGCAATGGGCATTGCGTATACTCGCGGACAAACTGGAAGCAAAACATGCCGCTCCGTACAACGAAGCGTGTGCAATCGCGCAAAGGCTTAGAGCCGTGCCAGAACGGCTAGGCCTCAAAGCCGGAGCTCGAAACCTAGCCGCCTATCTCGCGCGCCGCTAACTGGTCACTACAATACGGCGACTCCAATTGCATCCGCAGTCCAAACACTCATATTTGTCGCTTTCGCGCTGGCGCGTATTTGGCGGCCAACGGACTCGAGTATAAACGCCAAAACACTCAGGACATTGCAAGCCGAGGTTAATACGTTTCCGCTCTTCTGCTGAATGCATCTTCTTCCCTTTCCAAGTTCGCCCGACAATCGAGCCGCTAACCACTCAAACTTTGACGCCAGCGTCCACCATCAACCGAATCACGCGTTCCCGATACTCCGCAGCGCTCAATTCCCGCAGCGTAGCGTCCAAAGCGCCGGCCACTAACCATCTTCCAAGCGCCTCTTTGGCCCTATCAGCCCTAAAAACCAGCTTGTTAGCCGGCGATATGGTTAAGACGTTTATCAAAGAACGCGCCATGCGCTAATTCAAACATCTTCACCATTTTTCCACCTCCTTTTAAGACATTGTCCACACCAAATACGGCTTTTTAAGCTATATTGCCACATTTTACCGAACCAACATAGCTATAAATATACAATGTATAACCAAGAATCAACTAAAAACCGATAGCATCACGCGTTTGTGATCAAAATAGGTGTTATATTGCCTTTGTCACCAGTTGTCACGGGTGCCTCCCCCCATTCCCTATAGCTGCCATTTCCTACAAAAAAGAGGACAATATTACTGCCTCTAAGCTGCCATTATGCCCTTTATTATATCTTTTCTGAGCCCTAATTGCAAAACAAGAAAGACTGGTGACAGTGGTGATACCCCTGCAGGGCAGGGGTTTCTTTTGTCACCACTTCCATGCACCAGCAAAAGACTGGTGACAACTTTACTGCGTGCGCACGACAATCCAGTTCTCGCACGGCATATCCAGCATGACTTGGAACCGCATGTTGTAGGCCCCCTTGGCGTGCTTGACCGCGCGATATAGTCTGAATTCTTCCGCTTTCGGGACGCTGATCCATTGCCCGACAACTAAGTCTTTCAAAGGATAGGCCGCTTTACGTCCACGCTGCTCAACCCGCGATTTCGTTGCCGGGGGAGGTCCGCCATTTATTTCATAAGTCATTGCTATCTCCTATTGCATGAGTCGAAATACACGACTAAAATCTCGGACAATGAAAGTAACAAAATAGTGATATAAAACCCCTTGCATCTCCCCATATACAATGTATAACAAGCTGAAGCAACCAAGAGGAAATCGCTCAATGTCTAATCTGCTATATGACGCGCGTCGCGGACTTATTGGTGATCACGAACGCCTCGCCACTTTGCGCAGGCTTGGTCAACTTAACCAGAATGATCACGATTTGCTGCGACAAGCCGAAAGCAACTTCTTAGCCTCGCTTGATCGCGTCTGGCTCGTACAAGCCATGTTCGATTCGTCGCAGGCCTAGCCCACAACCAAACATTGCTTCAACATTACGCGCTGCAAAGCGCAGCGTAGCATTGATGTTTGCCGACAAGCTGGCGAGTTCTAACAACCGTTTTGACCGGCGCCGTTTCCTCTTGGCTTGCAACGAATCCGAATGAGTCCCGCTCTCGCCTTCCTTCTCACGCTCTGGATATCGCCGGCCGTCGTGCTGGCAGTGTTCAAGACATATCTGCTTTGCAGCCGCGCAATTCCGCGCATAAAGGGGAGATTGAAATGAATTGGACAACCGATGACCAAAATCATGCTCTTGCCGAAGGTTGGGGCATTTTCGATAACTCCGATCACGGCATGCGCATCGAACGCCACGATACCTTGCAGCGCTTCGATTGCGATGCGGCAGCACAAGCTTTCGTCGCGGTGCGCGCCATATTGGGGGACAAGCTGGCGCAGTTAGCTTGGGATGAATTGGCTTGGCATCATGCCGTGATGGATACGGCGCACCCCGAAAATGACCGGCAAGAGGCATCCCAATGACTAAAATCACCCTCGTCGGCCAGCCTTGGCGCGTCCACTCCCCTTCCTTCCTGCAACATGATACCTCCCCGCTCTGGATGGCCTACGATGGCTCAGGATGGCGGGTGGCCGTGAGGGGCACTTGGGGAGCCCGGCCGTTTAAAACTCACCACGAGGCCGCGCAGCTTGTTGCTGACGGCTTCCGCAGCGCATCTGCGGAGCTCGGCGCTTGATCGCTTTCCTGCTCCATGCACTGGCCGGCACCGCTGTCGGCTGGCTGCTCTGGCGGATATCGCCCAGGAAGATATCAGGGAGATGATTTTTAACCGCGTGTTCGCGATGCCCAACGCCAATACTTTCAGCATCAAGCCAATCGGCGAATTCGTCGCGCGCTGGCTTGCGGCTTGCCCAGGGAAGTCAATAGATCCGTTTGCACGCAACAACGTGCTGGCCGACTGGCGCAACGACCTTGATCCTGCGACCTCGGCACCGTTCCACATGGACGCTGCGGACTTCTGCCTTGCCGCCTTGCAGCGAGGCGCCCAATGTTCCCTGGCGCTATTCGATCCGCCGTACAGTCCGCGCCAGATTAGCGAGTGCTACAAGGGCTTTGGTCGCGAGGTGACAACCGTGGACACCCAGAACGCAGCACTGTACAAGCGAGTACGCGATGCACTCGACCCGCTGATCGTTCCTGGCGGGGTCGTTTTGTCGTTTGGTTGGAGCTCTAACGGTATGGGCATCGGGCGAAGATAT
>WNFH01000419.1_pt1 | contig 46809 bp, 46 predicted proteins | sample 5400411 | NCBI WGS metagenome assembly WNFH01 (sample SAMN13153347, study PRJNA577476) | soil metagenome | isolation source: 200 cm saprolite under Douglas fir tree site 2 hole 3 | place: USA:California | collected 2015-04-18 | reverse complement strand
CTTCTTCACAACGTCCACTAAAATCATCGATAGAATTTGCCAAAAACGATTTTCTTTATATTATAAACTACCCTTCGTCGAAGGAATCGTCCCTGCCATGCGTGGGTCCGGCTCCAAAGCCATGCGCAAAGCGCGGCCGAATGCCTTAAATACCGTTTCTGCGATGTGGTGCGCATTCTTGCCTTGCAAGCAATGCACGTGCAAAGTCACCAGCGCATGATTGCAAAAACCCTGGAAAAATTCGTGTATCAGATCGACGTCAAAATCGCCGATGCGCGCGCGCGGAAAATCGACATGGTATTCAAGCCCGGCGCGGCCGGATAAATCGATGACGACGCGGCTTAAGGCCTCGTCGAGCGGCACATAGGCATGCCCGTACCGGCGTATCCCTTTCTTGTCGCCTGCCGCCTTTGCCAGCGCCTGGCCTAAGCCGATGCCGATATCCTCGACGGTGTGATGCGCGTCGATATGCAAATCGCCCTGCGCCTGAATGTCGATGTCGAGCAATCCATGGCGCGCGACTTGCTCAAGCATATGCTCCAGAAAAGGCAAGCCGGTCTGCAGTTTAGCGACGCCGCTGCCATCGATATTTACGGAAACGGCGATCTGCGTCTCCGAGGTGTTGCGTGTTACCTTGGCCGTGCGTGCGGGCATTATTGTTCAATAAGTAAGTTTAGAATAAGTTTAGAGCTTTTCATGTTATCAAAGAATCGCCATAGGAGCGACCTGCCTGGGCCCGCCGTCCAGTTCAAATGGAGCGCAAGGCCTGCAGAAAAATCTGGTTTTCCTCGGGTGTGCCGATAGTTACCCGCAAGCAACCGCCAAGCAATGCATGCGTATGATCGAGATTCTTGATCAATATACCCTGTTTAAGCAACCCATCGAAAATCTCAGCCGCCGATCGTACCCGAAACAAAATAAAATTCGCCCGACTCGGCCATGGCCGCACACCAGGAATGGATTTAAGCGCAAGAAACAATTGCTCCCGGTCCACACGCAGGCGCGCAGCTTGCGTCTCTAAAAAAACCGGATTGCTTAAAGCAAATTCAGCGCTCGCTTGCGTCAGACTATTAATATTATAAGGCAACCGCACTTTATCGAACTCAGCGAGCCAGGCCGGCGTGCCCACCAGCAGGCCCAATCGCAGCGCCGCCAACCCTTGTTTAGACATGGTCCGCATCACCAATAAATTATCAAACTCGCGCAAGCGGCCCATGAAACTCACGCCGGCGAACGCATAATAGGCTTCGTCCACCACCACCAACCCGTCGCTCGCGCGCAACATGGCCTCTATTTCTTCCACCGCAAATAAATTACCGGTAGGATTATTAGGATAAGCGAGAAAAATGACCGCGGGTCGATGTTTCTTAATGGCCGCGAGCATCGCCGGCATATCCAGTGCAAAATCGGGGGTTAGCGGCACATCAATAAAACCCATACCGGCGGCCGCCGCGAGTAATTCATACATAACAAACGTCGGCGTTGGCGTCAGGACATATTGCCCGGGCCGAGCTAATGCCAACAGAATAATCTGGATCAACTCATCCGAACCGTTGCCTAATATCATCTCCTTGTCCCCAGGAATATTCATCGCGCTGCGCAACCGCTGCTTGAGATTAACAGCGCGCGGATCCGGATAGCGGTTCAAGGCGATGGTACGCAATACCCGCAACCAGGCCTCGGTCATTTCCGCCGGCCAGGAATAAGGGTTTTCCATCGCGTCAAGCTTGATTAATCCTTGTGCCGGCGGCACGGAATAGGCCTTGAGCGCGTGGATTTCCGGGCGGATCATGCGCACAATGTCTTTTTGTATTTTATCGCTCATTGATTAGATATGAGGGTCAGAATGCGGAGGCCTGATAATGAATCGAGTTTTAATGTAGCGGCCACAGGCCGCAATATCAGGCGTTTTCCTGTTTCTGCGTTTTCATGCGGTATTCCGCCGAACGTGCGTGCGCAGTCAGCCCCTCACCGCGCGCCAATATTGACGCGGTCTTGCCAAGCTGTGCCGCCGCCTCCGCCGAGCACTTGATCAGGCTGGTGCGTTTTTGAAAATCATACACTCCCAATGGTGAACTGAAACGCGCGCTGCCCGCGGTCGGCAGCACGTGGTTCGGCCCGGCGCAATAATCGCCCAGCGCTTCGGCCGTGTACCGGCCCATAAAAATAGCGCCGGCATGGCGTATATGCGCCGCAAGCGCTTCCGGGTCGGCGACGGAAAGCTCCACGTGTTCCGGCGCGATGGTGTTAACCAGATCCACCGCTTCTGCAAGTGAACCGACTTCGATCAAGGCCCCGCGCGCGGCAAGCGCGGCGTCAATGATCGTCCGGCGCTCCATACCGGTGAGGAGCTTTTGCATCGCCCTCTGCACCTGCGCAATAAAGCCCCGGTCCGGACTAATCAATATTGCCTGCGCTTGTTCATCGTGTTCCGCTTGCGAGAACAAATCCATCGCCACCCATTCCGGGTCGGTCAAACCGTCGCATACCACTACGATCTCGGATGGGCCCGCAATCATATCGATGGCCACCCGGCCGAACACCATGCGTTTGGCGGTAGCGACATAGATGTTGCCCGGCCCCACGATCTTATCCACGCGCGGTATGGTTTCCGTCCCATAGGCCAGCGCCGCCACCGCCTGCGCGCCGCCAATGGTGAATACGCGATCCACGCCGGCGAGCGCCGCCGCCGTCAATACCATCTCATTTAGCTCGCCGCGCGGCGCCGGCACCACCATAATAAGCTCGGGCACGCCGGCGAGCTTGGCCGGGATCGTGTTCATTAATACCGATGATGGGTAGGCGGCCTTACCGCCCGGTACATACAACCCCACGCGGTCCAGCGGCGTGATTTGCTGACCTAGCAGCGTGCCATCGGCTTCGGTATAGCTCCAGGAGTCCATTTTCTGCCGCGCGTGATAGTTGCGTATGCGCAAACGCGCGGTTTCCAACGCCTGGTATTGCGGCTTCGGTAACGTCTTTGCCGCTTGCTGCAACCGCGCAAGTGGAATTTCAAGTTCTTTCGCTGAGGCGACCGAAAGCTGATCAAACCGTTTGGTGTATTCCAATAACGCCGCATCACCGCGGCTACGCACTTGTGATAAAATTTCACGCACCGCTGTCTCGACCGAGGCTTCGGCAGCGGTACTGCGGTCCAGCAGCGCACCAAGCTCTGCCTTAAAATCAGCATCGCTGGTTTTTAATAAGCGAAAATTTTTCATGGCTTTCACCCCGCCGCTTGAGCCAGACGATCGACCAATTTTTTTAGCGCCTTGTGTTTCATCTTCATGGAGGCCTTATTGGCAATCAAGCGCGCGCTGATATCGGCGATGTGCTCCACCTCCACCAGGCCGTTTGCCTTCAGCGTCTTGCCGGTGCTCACTAAGTCGACGATGCGGTCGGATAGACCTACCAGCGGCGCCAACTCCATCGAACCATAGAGTTTGATGATATCGGTTTGTATGCCTTTGGCGGCGAAATGGCGCTGGGTGATATTGGCGTATTTACTGGCGATACGCAGTCGCGTCCAGGTTTTGGGATCGTCACGCTCAGCGAGCTTGGCCGGTTCAGCCACCATCAAGCGGCAGCGCCCAATCTTGAGGTCGAGCAATTCGTATACGCCGTTACCCTCGTATTCCATCAACACGTCTTTGCCCGCCACGCCTAAATCCGTCGCCCCGTAGCGGACATAAGTCGGCACATCCGCGGCACGAATCGCAACCAGTTTAATGCTGCTGTCATTGGTATCCAAAATCAGTTTGCGGCTGGCTTGCGGATCTTCCAGCGGCTCCACGCCAGCGCGCGCCAACAGCGCCAGGCTTTCTTCTAATATGCGTCCTTTGGAAAGCGCGACGGTGATAGCCATAGGCGTATTCATGCCGTCTGCCTTTTATCCTCAATGATGCTCGAACCGGGCACACGCCGGATGCGCGCGCCTAATTGCGAGAGCTTTTCCTCAATACATTCATAACCCCGGTCAATGTGATAAATCCGATCGATCACCGTTTCCCCGTCGGCCACCAGGCCGGCCAAGGCCAGGCTGGCGGAGGCGCGCAAATCGGTCGCCATTACCGGTGCGCCCTGCAAACGCTCCACGCCGCGCACAATCGCGGTGTTCCCTTCCAGCTCGATATTCGCGCCCATACGCTGCAGCTCGTGGACATGCATAAACCGGTTCTCAAACACGGTCTCGGTCACGGTACCGGTGCCGTTGGCGATACTGTTTAACACGACGAATTGCGCCTGCATATCGGTCGGGAATGCCGGGTAAGGCGCGGTGCGCACGTTCACCGAGGTTAGCCTCTTGCCATCCATATCCAGGCTCACCCAATCCTCGGAGGTCACGATTCCGGCGCCGGTTTCGCGCAACTTTTCCAGCACTGCCTCGAGCAAATGCGGCTGCGTGTGGCGCAGCTTCACCTTGCCGCCGGTCATGGCGGCGGCAACCAAATAAGTGCCGGTTTCAATGCGGTCTGGAATGACTTCATGGTAAGCGCTGTTAAGGCGCTGGACGCCTTCAATCGTAATCTCATCGCTGCCGGCGCCGGTGATTTTGGCGCCCATGCTGATTAGGCATTTAGCCAAGTCGACCACTTCCGGCTCGCGTGCGGCGTTCTCGATCACCGTCGTGCCCTCGGCAAGGGTCGCCGCCATCATCAGATTTTCCGTGCCGGTTACCGATACGATGTCCATAAATATACGCGCGCCTTTCAGCTTGCGCGCACGTGCTTTGATATACCCTTCCTCAATACCGACCTCCGCGCCCATTGCCTGCAACCCTTTAATATGCAGGTTAACCGGGCGCGAACCAATGGCGCAGCCGCCGGGCATCGACACCTCGGCCTCGCCAAAACGGGTCAACAGCGGGCCCAGCACCAAGATCGACGCGCGCATGGTCTTCACCAATTCATAAGGGGCGCGCAGCGTATGGACCGGTGAAGTATCGACCTCGATGGTCATTTTCTCATCGACCACCAGACGCGCACCCATGCGCCCGAGCAATTCCATGGTAGTGGTAATGTCTTGCAAATGGGGCACGTTGCCGATGCGCAACGGACCGTCGCACAATAACGACGCAACGAGCACCGGCAACGCCGCGTTCTTGGCGCCGGAGATGCGGATTTCGCCCCGCAAGGGCACGCCGCCTGAGACAATTAATTTATCCATAGTCATGCAAACTTAAGATAGGAAAAACAAAAGGCCGCCTTTTATATGGCAGCCTTAACAATTATTCTTTCAACCAACTCAATCCTTTGCGCCGGCGACCAGCTTTTGTAACTCGCCTTTCTGATAAAGCTCGGTCAGGATATCGCAGCCACCGACAAACTCGCCTTTAATGTATAATTGCGGAATCGTCGGCCAATTGGAATATTGTTTAATGCCCTCGCGGATCTCGTTATCCGCCAGGACATCGACCGCCGCGAACTGCGCGCCGCACGCCTGCAATAGCTGCACCGACCTGGCGGAAAAACCGCATTGCGGCGCCTGCGGCATGCCTTTCATAAAAAGCACAATGTCATTTTGTGCAATCTGCTGTTTAATTCTTTCCTGAGCATTCATTTGCTTACCTCTACCACCTAGTAAAATTAACACCTCATACGTCTTGATTCACATTCGCTTCCTGCCCCCATTGCTCCGGGGTCAGCGTACGCATAGACAAGGCATGAATATCTTGTTTCATTTTATCACCCAAAACCTGATATACCATTTGGTGCTGTTGTACCTTGCTTTTGCCGGCGAACGCCTGGCTGATTATTACCGCTTCAAAGTGATAGCCGTCGCCGCTCACCTTAACCTGCGCGCCCGCGAGTCCGGCCTCGATCAGACGCTGAATGTCTTCCGCTTGCACCATAGTTGTTCAGGATACGCTTTGACGGGCATCGAATAAAGCACCGGCCGGATCAATCGCGTAATTTATAACCCCGCCTTAACATCTCCAGGGTAATGGCCGACAATAACAAAAGGGTCAGCGCCACCACAAACAGACTAAGCTTTGGGCTGACATCGGAAACTCCGAAAAACCCGTAGCGGAACCCGTCTATCATGTAAAAAAATGGATTAAAATGTGACAATCCCTGCCAAAATTCAGACAAGGAATGCAGGGAATAGAAAACCCCGCTTAGGAAGGACAGCGGCGCGATAATTAAGTTCTGAAACCCGGCGAGCTGGTCGAACTTATCCGCGCGGATGGCGGCAATCATACCGAGGGAGCCCAGGGTCGCGCTGCTCAAAAAAGCGAACAGTAACAACCACCCAATGTTATATAGCGGCAGATAGATAAAAAACGAGATCACCACATAAACGCCCAACGCTACTAACATCCCGCGCACAACTGCCGCCAGCAAAAACGCTAGAAAAAATTCCCAAGGCGACAGCGGCGCCAATAAAATAAACAGCATATTGCCGGTGACTTTAGATTGGATCAGGCTGGAAGAGCTGTTGGCAAACGCGTTCTGGATAGTGGACATCATCATCAAACCGGGGATTAAAAAAGCGGTATAACTGACGCCGGGAAATGCCTGTACGCGCGTTTCCAGCACATGTGAAAATACCAATAGATATAGCAAAGCGGTCACCATCGGCGCTATTAACGTTTGCAGCGCGACCTTATAAAAGCGCAACACCTCTTTGTAGAACAAGGTGTAAGCGCCGCGGAGGTTCATGGGCATTTATAGGCGCGGGTGATTTCCATAAAAATATCCTCAAGGTCGGTGTCTTGGGTATATAAATCGGTAATAACCGCGCCCGCCTGACGCAAGGCGTCCAGCACCTCGACGATTGAATCGGTATCCTTATGGAGCTGCAATTCCAACTGGTTCCCATTACGGCTTTTCACCTTGGCCTGCAGCGCCGGTGGAAACAAGGCGATCGGCTCAGATGTTGTCACCCACAGCGTGGTGTTAATCCCGCGCGCGAGCAACGCCTTTTTGGTATCCAGCGCGACCACGGCGCCATGATCCAAAATGGCGATACGGTCACAAAGCGACTCGGCCTCTTCCAGATAGTGTGTTGTCAGCATAATCGTATGGCCTTCCTTATGCAGCCGCCTGATAAACACCCATAAAGATTGCCGCAGCCCCACATCCACGCCGGCGGTCGGCTCATCCAGCACCACGACCTCGGGCTTATGCACCAGCGCCTGGGCGATTAATACCCGCCGCTTCATCCCCCCGGACAGCGAACGCATATTGGCGTCGGCCTTGTCTGTCAGCATTAATGCCGCCAGCAATTCTTCCCGCCAGGGTTCGTTGGCTTTGCCCAGGCCGAAGTAGCCGGCTTGAATACGCAATACCTCGCGCACGGTAAAAAACGGATCAAATACGATCTCTTGCGGCACTACCCCCAGGCAGCGGCGCGAACGGCGATAATCTTTGACCACATCATGCCCCAGGACCGAGACACTGCCGACATCGGCGCGGGTCAGTCCGGCCATAATATTAATCAGGGTGGATTTACCGGCGCCGTTGGGACCAAGCAGGCCGAAAAATTCGCCCGGTTGGATACACAGCTCAACCCCTTTTAACGCGTGCACCGCGCGATAATGCTTGTGCACGGCATCGATCACGACCGCCGCGGACATAATTATTTAGTTGACTTCTTTCAGGTTAGTTCACTTCTTTTCGTTCAGGAAAATATCCTGCAAACCGCTGACGCGAATAAGGTCTTGTAATTTAGCGGGAATATTTGTGAATGCCAGCCGGCGCTGCGCGCGCCGTGCCTGCTCCAGCCACTCCACCATCAATGCCAGACCGGCGCTATCGGCCTTGGGCACTGATTTTAAATCGATTTGGACCATCTCCGCCGATGCCGACCACCAAGCAGTAGAGAGGTCGAACAGATCGGAAACGGTGTCAAATGTTAATGGGCTGGTAATTTGATAGGTGCCCGCGCCCAGCGCAGTAAAATGTTGATTGCTCACACTAGCTTTGCGGTTTGACGGTGGGCGGGGGTTTATTGCCCATTTGTTTATTTTTTGCCGCGATACCGGCAATCACCGCATCAATGCCTTGTTGTTTAAGCTTGCTGGCATAAGTCGCGCGGTAATTAGTGACCAGGCTTACCCCATCGATCACCACATCGTACACCTTCCATCCGGGTTTTTTATTGTAAAACGCGTACTGGATGGGGATATTAGAACTACCATTGGTCTGCTTGATCTCGGTCTTGACTACCGCTTCTTCATCGTCCGGCTTGCCGTTAAACGGCGCATAAACAACCTCTTGGTCGGTATAATTCAATAATGCGGTAGCATAGGTGCGCACCAGCAGCTCCCGGAATTCTTTAATAAAACGCGCGCGCTGATCTTCATTCGCCTGGCGCCAATACCGGCCCAATACCCACTGCGCCATGCGCTCGAAATCAAAATGCGGCAAGACCTGCTGGTCCACCATGGCATAAAGCTTGGTGATATCCTGAGAGTAAACCGTACGGTTGGCCTTGATCAGGCGGATGATCTCTTGGGTAGTCTTACGCACGAGCTCATCCGGCATTGGCTCGGTTTGGGCATAAACCCCGCCCACGGCCAACATCAGGAACAATATAAAAATGGCGTTAATTTTTTTCATAATTATATTATAGCTCATTATGGCTTTTTATTGGGCTCCGACTCCCCGGCCTTACCGAAAATGAACTGACCAATGAGCTTTTCCAATACTATTGCTGACTGTGTCATCGTGATCTTATCGCCGTCTTTTAAATACTGGTCACTGCCGCCGGGGTCTAATCCAATGTACTGCTCGCCCAGCAAGCCGGCGGTTAGAATGGAAGCGCCAGTATCTTTGGGTATGGTTTTATACCTGCCGTCGATGTTCAGGATCACTAACGCCTGGTAATTCTTGTAGTCGAAGCCGATCTGCGATACGCGGCCTATACGCACTCCCGCCATGGTCACCGGAGACTTTACCTTTAGGCTGCCGATATTATCGAAATGCGCCTCGAGTTTATAACCGTCAACGACATCAGCCGTGGACAAATTGCCCACCCGCAACGCCAGCATGGCGAGCGCCAGCAATCCCAGCGCTACAAAAATGCCCACCCACAACTCCAACTGTATTCTCTGTAACATGGTGCACCCTCACTTAAACATCAATGCGGTCATAATGAAATCCAGGCCGAGCACCGCCAAGGACGAAAATACCACAGTGCGATTGGTAGCAAGGCTCACGCCCTCGGAGGTCGGCACTGCATCGTAGCCTTCAAATACCGCAATCCAGCTCACGACAATGCCGAACACAAAGCTTTTTATCACACCATTAAGAATATCATCATAAAAATCGATACTATTTTGCATCTGCGACCAATAGGCGCCAGTATCGACACCTAACAGGCCCACACCTACTATGTGGCCGCCGAGCACGCCGATGGCGGAGAATAACGCCGCCAGCAACGGCATGGCGATGACGCCGGCAAGCAGGCGCGGCGCGATCACGCGATTAATCGGATTCACCGCCATCATTTCCATGCCGGCCAACTGTTCGGTGGCCTTCATCAGGCCGATCTCAGCGGTCAACGCGGAACCGGCGCGGCCGGCAAACAGCAGCGCGGTTACCACCGGCCCCAGTTCGCGCACCAGGGAGAGGGCGACCAGCAACCCCAACGATTCGCCGGCGCCGAACTTCGCCAGGGTATTATAACCTTGCAGACCCAGCACCATGCCGACAAACAACCCGGATACTAGAATGATAAGCATGGTCAATACCCCGACGGCGTAAACCTGCTGTACAACCAAATGAAACCGCCGCAACAGGTACCAGGATCCGGTTAATACCTCATATAAAAACAAACTGGCACGGCCGATGTGCTCGGTCGCCGTCAAAACCATCCGGCCCAGGTTTTGTAAAGCGTTCACGCTGTAACCTTCTGCAATAAATCGTCCAGGTAATCGCGCGCCGGGTACTGGTAGGGCACCGGGCCATCCGGCAGGCCCTCCATAAACTGGCGCACATATTCCGATTTTGAACGCTGGATTTCCGCCGGCGTGCCCTGGCCGATAATGTGCCCATCCCCGACGAGATATGCATAATCAGAAATAGCGCAGCTCTCAGCCACATCATGGGAGACAACGATAGAGGTAATGCCAAGAGTCTCGTTCAATTGCCGGATCAGCTTAGCGATCACCCCTTTGGAAATCGGATCAAGGCCGGTAAACGGTTCATCGTACATAATCATCATGGGTTCGAGCGCAATGGCGCGCGCCAGCGCCACCCGCCGCGCCATGCCGCCGGAAAGTTCCGAAGGCATCAAATCGCGCGCGCCGCGCAGGCCCACCGTTTCCAATTTCATGAGTATCACTTTGCGCAGAAGGGCCTCGGGCAGGCGGGTATGCTCGCGGATGGGAAACGCCACATTTTCAAATACGCTCAAGTCGGTAAGCAGGGCGCCGGTCTGAAACAGCATGCCCATATTTTTACGCAGGGCAAACAGCTCTTTGGTATTGAGATCGGGCACCGACAATCCATGCACCAGCACCTTGCCTGAATTAGGCCGCAACCGGCCGCCGATAAGATTCAGCAAGGTGGTTTTGCCCGAGCCGCTACCGCCCATAATAGCGGTCACCTTGCCGCGCGCGATGGCGAGATTGAGCTGGTCAAAAATAACCCGCGTCCCGCGCATAAAACGCAGATCGCTCATCTCCACCAGAATTTCATTATTTGCGCTAGCCAAGGGATAGGCTCACTCGGGATTCCTTGTAATCCGGTAATAAATTGCTTAGGCTCAGCATATATATTTTATGGGCGCTTTATAAGTATTTTTATAATTCAAAGACTACGTCATCTTGATTAATTTTAAAATAGCGACTGAGGAGGAAAGGCATGAACAACAAAAATATCTTTAAGTGGGGGTGTGGCCTGTTATTGCTCAGCTTTGGCCTCGTGGCCCAGGCGGAAAATGCCGTGATTATTAAAACCGGCACATTTAAACTTTCACACGACACGCAAATGCTGGATAACCTTTCCCGCTCCATCGACGACAATGCCAAGAATGTTTATGGCCTCGCGTGGGAGGATCGCGCCGGCGACGGCCTGGCCCAAGGACTCGAATTCATGCGCTACACCAACCGCTGGCACGCGCCCCCGGCGGCCGATGGCGATATTACCTCGCGCCTGCTCATGTTTACTCTTAAGAAATATCAGGACCACGGCCTGTATCATCCTTATCTTGGCGCCGGCGTCGGCCTCGCCCATGCCGACGTAGGCGGCGGCGGCATCAACTTTCATCCCTCGATAGGCTTGGCATTGCAAGTAATCGGCGGCGTTGAACTTCGCTGGGAAGGCGCGGGGTTATATACCGAGCTTAAAGCACTTTATGCCGAACCGGGCAATTTTGTCGGCGATGATGTTAATGTTTCCGGTGTGGGCTTGTTCGTCGGCCTGAGCATCCTGTTTTAAGCCTGCCACCCGCAACCTTCTCGTAGTGGATTCTTACCTGCCTTCTCGTTTGGTGGATTCTTACCTGCCTATTCCGTGGAAAAGGCGGTTGACTGGTCCACTGCCGGCAGGAACACCCCACCGGATTCGCCATAGTCTCCCATGGAATCTTTAACGCGATTCACATAACGGATGACGCCGGGGCCGGCATTATAAGCGGCGATCGCGAGGGTGATATCACCCTTAGCCTCGCGCATCATCCAGCGCAGATATTTCGCCGCCCATTCAAGATTTTTCGCCGGATCGTATAATTCGCCCTGAATTAGCTTAATGCGGTCTTGATCGCTCAAATCCCGGCGCCAGTTAGGCCCTTTCATCAAGGCTACCGTTTGCGGTCTTAATTGACACAAGCCGATCTCACCGGCCTGTCCGAGGGCTTTCGGATTCCAGCTCGATTCACGCTCACAAATCGCCTTAAGCGCCTCGGCGGGCACCTGATGGCGCCGTGCGGCTGCTTCTGCATGGCGTTCAAGCGAGGCGCGGCTCCAATTGGCGTAGGCCGGCGTTACCAGTAAACAGCTCACCACGATCAGAAATAATCGTTTCATTTTTTAGCACCCCTGCTCTGTTCTTACCGTTATCGTTAAAGACAGCTCAATCCCTCCAAGTTATTGTGTGGGCTTGAAGAAACCGGAAAATTCCCCGGCGTCACCCTTTATGAACTGCTGATCTGTTGCTTTGCGTACGAAAACGCGATAGAGCCTCACCCGAGTTATGATAGTAATAATGCTGAGGCTGGCGTTATTGTACCTGATTTAATTTAGAAGTCACTAGCGGGTTGTTAAAAAAGTCCATCCGTGGCCTTTTTGACTCGGACCTTTCTTCGCTTTGCAGTCCCGGCTGTGCGCGAAAGCCGGGGTTCGCCTTCCATGGCGAACCCCGCGAAGCAGGGAGGAAGGTCCAGGCTCATCAGTAGCGCCTACTCGCCCATATTCAGCAACAGCCCGCGTTGCCGGGCGATGTGAAAAACCGCAAGAAAAACAACGATGCCGAGAGCGAGGTAAACGATGTTAAGCATCGCCGCCTGGAAAAAAAGGTCAGCGCGGAAAGTGTGTTCCATTAACACCGCACGCATGCCTTCAAACACATAGCTTGCCGGCAATAAATGCGCGACGGTTTGCAGCCAACCCGGCAACACCGAAATGGGATAATAAATACCGCTGACCGGCGCGATCGCGAAAATAGCCACCCAAGCGAGATTTTCTGCGCCCAGGCCATAGCGCAATACCAAGCCGCCCACCAACAAACCGATGGCCCAGCCCATGACTAATAAATTGACGAAAAATGCAATGAGCGGCAACCCCATGGTAAAGATGGAATAGTGATAAAACGGAATCGCCAACAGCGCGGCGCCGCCGACCCCGATCAGCGTGCGGATGAGGCTGATTACCAGCAACGCGATCACCAGCTCATAAGGTCGCAAGGGACTCGCAAACAAATGACCCAGATTGCGCGAATACATCTCTTCAAAGAATACGACCGATACGCCTAACTGGCCGCGGAACATCACGTCCCAAAGCAGCACACCGGCGAGCAGCACGCCGGAGGCCTGCGCCACCCAGGAACTGTTGGTCACCAAAAACTGGCTGATAAACCCCCATAGAATCATTTGCATCGTCGGCCAGTAGGTCAACTCCAGGATGCGCGGCCAAGACCCGCGCATCAGGTAGATATACCGCAGCACCATTGCGCCGATGCGATGCAATGACAAGACCTGGTTAGCGGTATTCAACGTACGCCCCGCCGCGCCTTAGCTTCGTCTTGCTCGTCGCGTCCGCGCGCGATATCCAAAAAGACTTGCTCCAGATTTTGCCGGCCATAACGCGCAAGCAGGGATTGCGGCGTACCCCGGTCCACAATAAGGCCGGCGCGCATCATGATGACATCGGTGCAAATCCGCTCCACCTCCACCATATTGTGCGAAGCAAACAAGAGGGTGGCGCCCGTGCGCGCTTTATAGCGGAGCAAATAACTGCGGATCCGGTCGGCGGTGTCGGGATCCAAAGAGGCGGTGGGTTCGTCTAGCAGTAATAGTTCAGGTTCATTCAACAACGCCTTAGCCAATGCCACCCGCGTCTTCTGGCCGGCTGACAGGCTACCGTAATGACGCGGCATGAATCCGGCGATATCCAGATCCTCGGCTAATTGCTTGAGGCGCTGCGCCACTTGCTTAAGCCCATAGAGGCGGGCATATACCGTGAGGTTTTCCGTCACCGTCAGCCGGTGCGGTAAATCAACATAAGGCGAAGAGAAATTCATCCGCGGCAACACCCGGTAGCGATGCCGCAGCATGTCCTCACCCAGTACCGTGATGCAGCCCGAGGTCGGCAACAGCAGGCCGAGTAACATGGAGAGGGTGGTGGTCTTGCCCGCGCCGTTACCGCCTAGTAGCGCGCAGGTAGCACCCGGTACGACGGTAAAATTAATAGCGTCCACCGCAAGCACTGCGCCGTAATACTTGCTGACATCTTTAACCTGAATCACTGGCTGCATTTTTATGGGAAGATAGATTTTTAAGCGGGACAGAATACCGAACCTAAAACACGATGTGTACCGGAAGAACCAAAAATGTTCAACCGAAAAACAGCGCGCTTAACTTGTAGGTTGTTGAAAAAGTCCATCCATGGCCTTTTTCAACACGCAAAGCAAAAAGCGGCCGCTCCTGCGCATCCCTGCGCTCGCGGCATTCGTGCATCCTGCACAGCATGGTTTTTGCTTTGCTTCATTTTTCAAACACTCAGCGTGTTTGAAAAATAGCGGTACGTCCCTATACCGCGACAGGCAGGAAGCCCTAGTGCCGCGTAGCGCAGGGATGCGCGAGAGCGGCCACCGCAGGGTGATGAAAAACGAGTTTTCATCACCCTGCTTGTTATTCTATGAAATCCGCTAAGCACTCCGAAACTATAGATAGTCTGGTATTAGCGATTAGCAGCTCTCAAAGATCGGCCCGGACTCAAGCTTAATCCATAGGATATTCAGCCTTATTTAGTTATACTTCCAACAACAACCGAGCTAACCGAATGAGCCACGAACATGACAGAAACCTCCTCCAAACGGCAACGCGGGGCATCCATTCTCTCGCTGCAGCAGCGCGCACGCGCCGTAATCGAGCTGGAGGCGGAGGCGATTGCCGAGCTGGCGAAACGCATCGATAAACACTTCAGCCATGCCTGCCAAATTATTTTGGAATGCCGCGGTCGCGTGGTGGTAGTCGGCATGGGCAAATCCGGCCATATCGGCGGTAAGCTTGCCTCTACCTTGGCAAGCACCGGTACGCCGGCATTTTTTGTGCATCCGGGCGAAGCCAGCCACGGCGATTTAGGCATGATCACCGAAACCGATGTGGTATTGGCGGTGTCGAATTCCGGCGAGACCGCGGAAGTCCTGACCATCCTGCCGATCATTAAACGCATGGGGGTGAAATTGATCGCCTTTACCGGCAATCCTAATTCCAGCCTGGCGCGGCAGGCCGACGCGCACATCGACGTAAGCGTGAAAAAAGAGGCCTGCCCCATGAATCTAACGCCGACTGCCAGCACTACGGCCGCGCTCGCGATGGGCGATGCGTTGGCGATCGCCTTATTCGAATCGCGCGGGTTTACCAAAGAGGATTTCGCCCGCTCCCACCCCGGCGGACGCCTGGGGCGCCGGCTGTTGATTTACGTGAGCGACATCATGCATAAAGACGGCGCCATTCCATTGGTGCCGGAACAGGCCTCGTTGCGCGAGGCATTGCTGGAAATGACCAGCAAGAGTCTCGGCATGACGGGGGTCACCGATAAACAAAAACGCCTGTGCGGTGTCTTCACCGACGGCGACCTGCGCCGCACGTTAAACCGCGGCGTCGACGTCTATCGCGCCGGTATCGCCGAGGTCATGACGCGCAATCCCAAGACCACCCAGGCCGACCGTTTGGCAGCCGAGGTGGTGCAGCTCATGCGCGCGCAAAACATCAACGGCTTGTTCGTGGTCGATGCCAACAACCATGTCCTAGGCGCGTTAAATATGCACGACCTTCTTAAGGCAGGGGTAGTGTGAGCAAGGCACTGCCTTTTTCAGTAGCAGCAAACGTGTTGAAAATCGCCGCGGATATTAAGTTGGTGCTGTTTGACGTCGACGGCGTGCTTACCGACGGCAGCCTGTTTATCAGCGATGACGGGCAAGAATACAAAGCCTTTTATTCCCGGGACGGGCATGGTTTAAAGATGCTCCAGCATAGCGGGGTCGAGGCGGGTATTATTACCGGCCGAAATTCGAGAGTGGTGGAGCGCCGCGCGGCTGAGCTCGGCGTCAAGCACCTTTTCCAAGGCTGTCAGGACAAGCTCGCAACCTATCTCAGTCTGGTGGAAACGCTTAAGCTTAATCCGCAAACGATCGCGTTTGTCGGGGATGATGTGGTCGACTTGCCGATCATGCTCCAGGTCGGACTGGCGGTGGCGGTGCAAGATGCGCATCATTTAATCAAAAACCATGCGCATTGGATCACACCCAGCGGAGGCGGTCGTGGCGCCGCGCGGGAATTGTGTGAAATGATCATGGTCGCCCAAGGCTCTTATTTTACTGAGATGAACCTTTTCCAGGTTGCCCCCAAAGGATCGGCCGGCGCATGACCTGGGATATCACTCGCATCGTTATCGTGATGAGCCTGTTGGTTTTCACCGGCCTCTTCTGGTGGTTGCCGCAGGCCTTAACCGCGCCGGCAATGAAGTTCACCGGCATCAAATCGCGCGATCCTGACTACTACATCGAAAATTTCGGCATTACCGCCATGAGCGAGCGCGGCAAACCGAAGTATATTCTTAAAGGAACGGGGTTGGTGCATTTTCTCAACGAAGAAAATACGCGCATAGACCAGCCATATCTTATGCAATACGAACAAACCGGGGCGCAAAATGACGCGCCTACCATCACCACCGCCGACATCGGCTGGATATCCGCCGACGGCAATCGGTTATTAATGTCGGGAAACGTCAAAGTACTTAAAGGTCCGGGCCAGAGCTCCGCCAGCGCCGAGATCACCGCCAATCAACTGGTAATACTTCTGAATTAATCTGTATGTCTCTAAAAGAAAAAGCGGAATCGGCAGGCATAACGAGACCGCTGGTTTTATTGCTCACGCTGCTGGTTGTGGACAGTAATGTTTACGCGCTGAACAGCGACCGGACAGAGCCGATTAAAATCAGCGCTGACACGGTGGACGTAAATCAAAAAAATGGGGTCACCCGGTACGCAGGAAATGTAAAATTAATACAAGGCACCCTGCACATCAATGCGGATGAGATTGTTGTGCGCTATCGCGCCGGCAATATCGAGACTGTTTCCGCCACTGGCGCCCCGGTGACTCTCCGTCAGCGTCTGGATAGGCAAAACGAGAACATCTTCGCTTCTGCGGCACGTTTACAATATCACGCGTTAAAAAATGAAGTGGATCTCTTTGATCAGGTCGCTGTTCGTCGCGGGGGCGATGAGCTGCATAGCGAGGTAGCGCATTACGATATAGAAAAAGAGGAGGTGAGCGCGCGCGGCGAGAACACGCAAACCCGGGTGTATACCATCTTGCAGCCGACCAAACCGCCGCAATCTACCTTGCCTAAAAACACTGACAACCCATGAGCACACTTAGTGCTAAACACCTCAGCAAACAATACAAAAATCGTGCAGTAGTCAAGGATGTGACATTAAATATTGCAAGCGGTGAGATAGTAGGTCTCTTGGGGCCTAATGGCGCCGGCAAGACCACCTGTTTTTATATGATAGTCGGCCTGGTGCCGCTGGACCAAGGCGCCATCTCAATCGACACCACGGACATCAGCCGGTTACCCATGCATAAACGCGCACAACTGGGAGTCGGCTATCTGCCACAGGAGCCGTCGGTGTTCCGCAAGCTGTCCGTCGAAGACAATATTATGGCGATCCTGGAAACGTTGTCCGAATTATCGGATGAACAGCGCCGACACCGCCTGGAAGAACTACTCCAGGAGCTGCATATTGCGGAACGGCGCGAGACCCTCGGCATCAGCCTGTCCGGTGGTGAGCGTCGGCGCGTTGAAATTGCGCGCGCGCTGGCTACCAAACCCCATTTCATCCTTCTGGATGAGCCGTTTGCCGGGGTCGATCCCCTTTCTGTTATCGACATCCAGCAACACATTGCGCATTTAAAAAGCCTAGGGATAGGCGTGCTGATCACCGACCACAACGTGCGTGAAACCCTTAAAATCTGCGATCGCGCCTATATTTTAAGCGAAGGCAAGGTCCTGATCGCCGGCAGCCCGGATGAAATTCTATCCAACCAGGAGGTAAAAAAAGTTTATCTGGGAGAAGATTTCAGATTATAGATGTTGTCTATTTCCATTTTGTCAAGGCGCATTTTTGCATCGTGTCGCTGTATCGAGCGTGGTATTTTCTCATGCCGGTTCGTTCTGAGCATAGAAATGGACTAAAATAAGAGTAAGGAAGGATTCCGGACAACCTTTATGAAGCAGTCGCTCGATTTCAAATTAGGTCAACATTTAACCATCACCCCGCAACTGCAGCAGGCGATACGCCTGCTGCAGTTATCGTCCGTGGAATTGCAGCAAGAAATTCAAGAGGCGCTGGAAAACAATCCTCTGCTGGAGGAACGAGAAGACGAACTCACCGAACAAAAAGCCGAGACAGAAGTCCCGGAGCTTGACGGCAAGACTGACGATTCGTTTAACAATGACGATGGCTCGGATCGCCTAAAAGACACCGACTTCGAGATGGAAAATCCGCACTTACAACAGGAACTTGCCACCGACAGCGATTGGGGAGACACGTTCGACTCACCGACCACCGCCGTGCGCACAAATCAGGACGGAACTTTCCCCGATATCGACGCGCGTAACAGTTTGCCGATTACGCTGCGCGATCATCTGGTCTGGCAGATGCAGATGACACCGTTCTCTGACAACGACAAACCGATCGCCTTGGCCTTAATCGATTCTATTAATCAAGACGGATATTTAACTTGCAAACTGGAAGAAATCCAGCAGGCGCTTGGCCCGGACAGTGAAGCAGGAATTGAAGAAATCCAAATGGTGCTGCATCAAATTCAGAATTTCGACCCGTTAGGCGTAGGCGCACGCGATTTAAGCGAATGCCTGCTGCTGCAATTACGCGCACTTGACCCGGTCACTCCTTTCTTGGAAGCGGCGCGCTGTCTCGCGACCGTACAACACCTCGATTTATTGGCCAGCCGGGACTACGTTCAGTTGCGTCGTTCCACTAAATTGCGTGCTGAGGATTTGCAACAGGCGATCTTGCTTATCCAGCATCTGAATCCGAGACCGGGCAACAGCATTGAAAACACGCAGGCCAGTTACGTCACTCCGGATATCATCGTAAAGAAACAGCGAGGCGTCTGGCGCGCCGAGCTTAATGGCGATGTGTCGCCGCGCCTTCGCGTTAATCCGCAGTATGAAAAAATGATCCGCCGCGGCGACGGTAGCCCGCAAAATAAATACCTTCAGGATCATTTGCAGGAGGCGCGCTGGTTTATAAAAAGCCTTCACAGCCGCAACGAAACTTTGCTGAAGGTCGCCCGCACTATTGTCGATCACCAGCGGGCTTTCTTCGATCACGGCCCGGAGGCGATGAAACCCCTGGTATTACACGATATTGCCGAGGCGGTGGAAATGCACGAATCCACCATCTCGCGTGTCACGACAAACAAATATATGCTAACCCCGCGCGGGATATTTGAATTAAAATATTTTTTCTCCAGTCATGTCGGCACCGTTGACGGCGGAACCTGTTCGGCCACCGCTATACGTTCCTTGATTAAAAAATTGGTGGAACAAGAAGTGCCATCGAAACCCATCAGTGACAGCAAAATTGCCGAGATTCTCGAGGAACAAGGGATTAATGTCGCCAGACGAACCATTGCAAAGTACCGGGAGTCCTTGAATATCCCGCCGTCGAGCCAGAGAAAATCACTGGTTTAATCAGCCGCCTAGCGGCGCAGGTACAGGATGTACCGCCATTCCTCAATCACTTTAGTGATTGAGGAATGAAGCAAAGCCCTCTTATATTACAGGGCCATGCTGTGCAGGATGCACGAATGCCGGTCGCTCTCGGCATCCTGCCTCCCGCGACACTTGCACCTCCCTGTGCGTCGCGGGCGCATGGATGCGCAGGAGCGGCCACTTTTTGCTTTTGATGCGCACCATCCTTAGGCAGCGCACCCTTCGGGCGCGCTACGCGCGTCCAAATTCGCTCCGGGCGAATTTGTCGTGCTGACAATTTCTCCGGGAGAGAAATTGGGCGCTACCTGGTAGCGCCCGTAGGGTGAGGACCAGAGATGGTCCGAGTCAAAAAGGCCATGGATGGACTTTTTCAGCAATCTATTAAGCAGAATTTTTTCGATAAGGAGAGACTATGCAGATCAACGTCAGCGGACACCAAGTGGAGATCACCGAACCTCTACGTCAATACGCGCTGGAAAAATTGGGGCGCCTCCAGCGTCACTTTGATCACATGACCACAACAAACGTGGTTGTATGCCGCCATCGATTCCTTATCGGACAAACTTGATCGACAAGTACTGAAACATAAAGAAAAAACCACGGATCATCGCAATAATTCGGCATCGAGACATCTAAAAGATCAAACGGATAAAGATTAACCGGTATCTTACACGCCTTAGAACCGCTTATAGATGGTTTGAAACCATAATCTGTTCAAAGCGCGCTGAGCCTTATCCTAGCGCCGGATATGGTATGATACATAGAGTTTAACTTAAGGTGACGATGAATATTCTCACGGTAAACGATTTATTCGGCGCACAACAACTCCCTCTCCAACTAAAATGGCTTGCCGGATATACCGGCAAAGACCGATTGCTTGAGGGCGCGGCCGCCAAATTTCCCGGCATGGCGCTGGTTGGGCATCTGAATTTTGTGCATCCCAACCGTATCCAGGTAATCGGTTCGGCGGAAGTGAATTATCTGAGTAAATTGAATAAAGACGAGCGCAGCAACGCGATCCGCGACTTATTCGCCTGCGAGACCTCGGCCGTGGTGATTGTGGCAAACAATGAAGAGATCGCTCCTGATTTAGTGCAAGAATCGGAAACGTCCGGCCTGCCGCTGTTTTCTTCCCCCCTGCCGAGTCCCCGGATAATCGACGACCTTCAATATTATTTGACGCGGGCGCTGGCGGCGCGGGTGACGCTGCACGGCGTTTATATGGAAGTAATGAGTATGGGGGTGTTTCTTACCGGACAAAGCGGCATCGGAAAAAGCGAGCTCGCGCTTGAGTTGCTTAGCCGCAATCACCGACTGATCGGCGATGATGCGATCGAATTCTCACGCGTCGGACCTAACGTACTGGAAGGGCATTGTCCGGAGACATTATCTGATTTTCTCGAGGTGCGCGGGCTCGGCATTCTCAACGTGCGCGCCATGTTCGGCGAAACCGCCGTTAGACGTGAAAAAATCCTGCATTTAATCATCCGGCTGGAAGAATTGAGCGGCCATACCGGCGATATTGACCGCCTGCAAACTGAACAAAAAACCCGCGCCATCCTTGGGATTGAAATCCCGGAAGTGGTGCTGTTCGTCGCCCCCGGACGCAACCTGGCGGTGTTAGTGGAAGCGGCGACCCGCAATCATATTTTACGCCTGCGCGGCATTAACCCGCTTGATGAATTCATCAAAAAACAACAAGCCGATATGGCTAAAACCTCTTTTTAAATGAGTTTTTTTATTGTCAGCGGCCTGTCTGGTTCGGGTAAAAGTATCGCCCTGCAGGCCCTGGAAGATATGGGTTTTTATTGCATCGATAATCTGCCCGCCGCGTTACTTCCCCACTTTGCCAAACAAGTTATTACTACAAAAGCGGATAATTTTAAAAATGCGGCGGTAGGGATAGACGCGCGCAACCGCTCGTTCCTCGACGCGGTGCCGCAAAGCCTGGATGAGATCAAGTCCTTAGGTCTCAAATACCGGATCATATTTCTTGAGGCGGAAGAGTCGGTATTGGTAAAACGCTTTAAGGAAACCCGCCGCAAGCACCCGCTTACCGATAAGGAAACTCCGTTGCTGGAAGGTATACGTTTGGAAAAAACGTTACTTGAACCGCTCGCCTTTGGCGCCTCCAGGCGCATCGATACCACCCATACCGGCCCGCAGGAATTGCGCCATTTGATCCACGATTTCGCCCGTGGCGAAGACACCGAAGGCATGACGGTATTGTTTGAATCTTTCGGTTATAAACATGGGACGCCTTTGGACGCAGATTATGTGTTTGACGTGCGCTGCCTGCCCAATCCTTATTGGCAATCGGAATTGCGCAAATTCAGCGGCCTTGAGGCGCCTGTCATCGCATTCCTGGAACAACATGAATTAGTCAACACCATGTTTGAACAACTATGCAAATTTCTGGAAGACTGGTTGCCCTGCTTCGAGCGCGAATACCGCAGTTATATTACCATCGCGCTCGGCTGCACCGGCGGGCAACATCGTTCAGTCTATTTAGTACAGAAACTTGCCGACTATTTTTCTAAAAAAGGCCTAAAGACTCAAATTAGGCATAGAGAACTCACATGATAGGCATACTTATTCTTGCGCAAAAAGATATCGGGAGGGGATTTATCTATGCGGCCGAACACGTGCTAGGGCAGTGCCCGCCGCAACTCGACGTCTTACCCGTGAATTATGACCAACCGCCTGAGCAGCTGGCTCAATTGCTGCAGCAATACATTACAAAATTGGACCAGGGGCAGGGCGTGCTTATCCTTACTGATATTTATGGCGCAACCCACACTAACGTTGCCTGTCGTTTCTTAAAGAAGAACCATATTGAATTGATCGCCGGGCTTAATTTGCCGATGTTGATCCGTATACTTAACTATCGTAACCTAGATTTCCCTGGCCTCATTGATAAGGCCTTAAGCGGCGGCACTGAGGGCATAGTACTCGCTACCAGCGGTTCAAAAATTGCCGAGATACGCTGATGAAATGCCGCTTAATTATAATCAATAACAAATTGGGTATGCATGCGCGCGCTTCGGCAAAATTCGTAAGCCTGGCGGCGGAGTTTAAAAGCGAGATTACGCTGGCGCGCGCCGGACGACAGGTGAACGCCAAAAGCATCATGGGCATCATGATGCTGGCGGCGGGAAAGGACACTGAACTGGAATTGTGTGCTGATGGAAACGATGAAGAACGGGCGATGGAGGTCCTTTGCAAGCTGATTGAGGGCCGTTTTGGAGAGAATGAATAAATGCTTGCTCTTTATGGTAAAGGCACAAGTAAAGGGATTAGTATCGGCAAGGCGTATGTATTAAAACGCAACCGGCCGGACATCCCCGAATACGCCTTGCCGTTACACTTAATTGATGAAGAAGTGGAGCGCTTTCTTCAGGCGGTTGAGGCGGCGCGTCACCAACTCCAGCAAATACGCAACCACATCCCGCCGAACGCGCCGGCGGAAACCGCCAGCTTCCTCGATACCCATCTGCTTATTTTAGAAGACGCCATGATCTCCGAGGCGCCGATCGCAACTATCCGCGAGCGCCAGTGCAACGCCGAGTGGGCGCTTAAAACACATAGCGATTTGTTGTTGCAAGTATTCGACCAAATGCAAGACCCGTATTTTCGCAGCAGAAAAACCGATGTGAATCAGGTTGTGGAGCGGGTGCTGCGCAATCTGCTCATGCCGGAGGATGAAAAAAACGATCAGATGTTAGGCAACCTCGATGGCTATATCGTGGTGGCAAACGATCTCACACCCGCCGACACCGTTATCTTGAAGCACAAACGCATCAGTGCGTTCGTCACGAGTTTAGGCGGGCCGGTTTCGCACACGGCGATTATAGCCCGCAGCCTGGGAATACCCGCCATTGTCGGCGTACATGGCGCAACCCAATATATCCGCAACAATGATGAATTGATCGTGGACGGCAAACATGGCGCTGTCCTTATCGGCCCGGAAAAAAATATCGTTGCCGAATACCGTAAACGCCAAAAAGAGATAGAGCGGTTTCGCAAAGAACTGCATGCGTTAAAAGCGAGCGAATCGGTCACGCGCGATGGTCATTCCGTCACATTGCTCGCCAATATTGAACTGCCTGAGGATATTAAAGCCGTGCAACAAGCGGCGGCGGCCGGTATCGGCCTGTATCGGACCGAATTTCTTTTTATGAACCGCGCACAGCCCCCGGACGAAGAAGAGCAATTCCGGGCGTATATGAAAGTTATTCAGACATTATCCGATAAACCCATCACTATTCGCACGCTGGATTTAGGCGCGGACAAACAAGTGGATGGCGGCCGCAACAATATGGTAACCACCATTAATCCTGCCATGGGTTTGCGCGCCGTGCGCTTATGCCTGCACGACCCGGCGCTGTTTCGGCCGCAATTGCGCGCCATACTGCGCGCCTCGGCGCACGGGCAGGTCCGCATGATGATCCCCATGCTTTCCAACCTGGACGAAATTTTTCGCGTGTTGGAGCTCATCAAGGAGATTAAGGCGGAATTGGAGCAAGAAGGTAAAGAGTTTGATCCGCGGATGGCGGTAGGCGGTATGATCGAGGTGCCGGCGGCGGCGATCGCGGCGGATCTTTTCGCCTCCTCGTTGGATTTCTTGTCCATCGGCACCAACGATCTTATTCAATACACGCTCGCCATTGATCGTGTGGATGACGCCGTGAACTATCTTTACGATCCGCTCCATCCATCCGTGCTCCGGTTAATCGCCATGACTATCCAGGCGGGAAAATCCGCCGGCATCCCGGTGGCGATGTGCGGGGAAATGGCGGGCGATACGCGTTATACCCGCTTATTACTCGGCCTCGGGCTGAACGAATTCAGCATGCACCCTTCCCTGGTATTGGAGGTAAAAAAAGTGGTGCGCGAAAGCATGCTTAGCCGCTTGCAAGAATTTGCCCGCGAGCTCATGCAAATCCGCGACACCCGCGCGCTGCACGCCTTTGTCGATGGCATGAACGAAAAACTGGGATCGGAGCAACCCGCCTCTCTTTCCAAGGCCGAGAAAAACTAAGGAATCTCTGTTAAGTCAGAGGTTCCTGCGGTACAAAGTGCGATTTTTGCTTTTCTTCATTTTTCAATCCCTTACGTGATCGAAAAATCTGTCGGGAACAGATTTTCGCGCCAGCCCCGCAGGGGTGAGGCGCAGGGAGGCGCCGAGCAAAAATGGCGGTACATCCCTATACCGCGACGGGCAGGAAGCCCAAGTGCCGTGCCCTACAGGGAAGTAGTAATGCCGCGGGAGGCGGGGACGCCGGGAGCGGCCGTAGCGCCGGGATGCGCAAGAGCGGCCACCGCAGGTTGTTGAAAAACAGAGTTTTTCAACAACCTGCTAAATAAACTCGTCGTCGCCGAATTATCTTCGATAAGGATTTTTAGGCGGGGGTGGACCGACTTCTTGCGTCTGGCTTTGCTGGAACGGGTAAACAAATGTCCGGGTATTATCTTCCACCATGGCAATAAAACTTTTGTATTTTAATTTGTTCGCATTAAACCCTTCAGCGGTGCGCGGAGTGAAGGTCTCTTTAAGCACCGATAAGGCGGTAATCTTTTTAAGGCGAAACGGGCGCCAGAAGGGTGTCGGTCTACCGCCCGATGAGTAGCCGCGGGTTTGGTAGCCATCCACCACCATTTCTCCATTCTCGTCGGTGTAAATCGCGTGCGGCTCAAAAATACGGATTTGATGCTGGTCGCGATAACGGATCGCCACACAACGCTTTTCATTTACCGCCGTTGTCAATAATTGCAAAATGTTTTGCATCATACTTGCGATCTCAATACGGGATTTTTTGGACTCAAGTAGTAGTATCGACAACAAACCGAAGGCGTCCAAAGTCTCCGGATAAGTGGTCATTTTTGGCCCATGATCGGTAGTAAGGAAAAGAATCCAACGACGCCGGTAACTGTGGTCAAGGCGACGGTATAAGCGCCGGGTCGGTGCCGAATCTCCGCAACAGCAACGGCAAGAGCACGCCGCGAGCAGATTGATCATCGTAGCGGCGCCGATAGCTACGCCCAGCATATAAGTGCCGTAGGCGAAAAAAGCCACTGTTCCCACCGCCACCGCCCAAATAAGGCCATTAAGAAAGCCGACCGCCGGTTCTTTAATCAACACCCTAAAAGCATTGATGCCGCTGATCTGCCCTAAGGCGATGCCAGGATCACGACAGTCGAGGTCTGTTCTAGCAGATTGTTGAAAAAGTCCATCCGTGGCCTTTTTGATTCGGACCTTTCTTCGCTTTGCAGTCCCTGCGTGCTCGATCACCTTCCATGGCGAACCCGCTCAGCGGGAGGAAGGTCCACCGGACCTTCCTCTAATTCCGCCTCGCCCTTATACCGCGACGGGCAGGAAGCCGCGGGAGGTGGGACGGAGGGCACGGCCGAGCGCAGGCGACCCACAGGGACGTGGGAAGGTAGGGCAACGCCGGGAATGGTATTGCGCGAAACTGCGGCCGTTCGGACTTGACTACACGAAACGGTGCTTCAAATGCATGATGTCTCGATAGGGAATAACCCCAAGAATCTTATTTTCGCTATCAGTTACCGGGATCGCCCTGAAACTATAGCGGGAAAAAGCCTCCGCGGTTTCCAGTAACGTGTCTTGTGGGTTCAGACTGACCACGCTGCTGGTCATAATATCCTTTACTGTATCCTCATAGTTCGCTTGGAGTAGCTCCTTCAGATCTACCACGCCCAAAAGTTCCTCGTTTGGGCTTACAACGTAAATGTACATGATCACATCCTTGTCCTTTGCCACTTCCCGGTATTGATCGAGTATTTGTTGAACCTTAGTTTCAGGTGGCACTTCGATAAAGCGACGAGTGATAAAATTTAAGATATTTTCTTCTTGCTTATCGATCAGGAACTCGACTTTTCGCGCATACTCTCTGTCTATCAATTTTAAAATATCGTCCGCATCGGCAGCGGGCAGGATCGCTAGGATATCGGCGGCTTGAGCGGGGGTCATGTTGTTAATCAGCTCCGCTGCCCGCTCCTTTTTGATCGATGAAATGAGATCTCGCTGGACGCGCGGCTCGGCTTCTTCCAGAGTATCCGCAGCCCGTTCGGTTTCGAGTTGACTGAAGACAGCGACACGCTGTGCATGATCGAGTTCCTCTAGAATATCGGCAAGATCAACCGGGTTGATGTCCGCTAACTTTTCCTTCAACACCTTTAGCTTCACTTGCCCGGAAAAGCTGCCGATATGTTCCGGCAGGGGCTGAATGTAGGCCCAGGATAGCGATTCTTCTTTAAATCTGTTCGTAAAGAAATTAGCAAGCCATTTGAGTCTCATCCTCCGGAGTAATCCGTACCGGCTGAAGTCCACCTCGCTGGCGTAGAGCTTATCGTTACGTACAGCCATTTTAACGTCGTAAACGACTTCGACCTCATTGTCGTCAAGATCAAGCACCTTTTTATCTAAGATATAATCTCGCAGCAGGATATTCGACTTGTCTGGTTCTTTTTCGTATTGCTCGATGCCCTCTAAATGGACACAGATTTGTTTATCCTCGATGGCCGACACTTTATCCCATGGTACAAGCAGGGAGCGGTGTCCGAAAGCGCGTGACACAATGAGATGAGTGACTTCAGGCAATTTTCCAGTTTCGGCAATGATCATGTCGTCGAGCCTGCCTATACGCAGCCTCCCTGAGACTACTTTTCTTCTGATAATCTCAGTCAGAAAGAAGCTATCTTTTGTCACGGTAACCATCGGTCTCTCTCGTTTGGAGTTTATTTAAGGAGCGTGATGAATTTGAAAACAAGTAAGCCTACCAGAATCAGGAGGTAGATTCTTAAAAACATCAAGGAAATTTTAACCGCCATCGACATCTCTATTTTCGGCGTAGAATATTTTTTATTAATTTCGCTTATCTTTGCCCAATGGCGCCGGAAGTATTTGAACATGTCTTATTTCTTCTAGAACAGGTTTGGAAATATCACGCTGATTCCGTACAGTGTGGACAGTACGACGATGGCGGCGATAATGAAGCCGCCGATACTGTTTTGCGTCGGAGTGTTGGTATACCCTCCCATCGTTTTTTTATCATTTAACAGCAGGATCAGAAATACCAGCGCGGCCGGCAAGAGCGTGACCGCAATAACCTGGACGAACAGCGTGATTAAGACAAGCGGGGCATTCGGAATCAAAACGACCAGGCCGGCGGTGATCAGGGTGAGGAAGTAATTCACGTAAAACCAGGGCGCTTCCTTGATTTTATTATTAAGTGAGTGCGCCCAGCCGAAGATTTCCCCAAACGCCCACGAGCTGGCCAATGAAATGCAAATCGCGCCCAGGAGCCCGGCATCGAACAACCCTATCGCCATGATGGCGCCAAGATGTTTACTGGTGTTCATCAGAAATTCTGATGCTTGTGCTGCGCTTTCAATATCAACCCCCCTCAGCACGGTTCCGGTGACAATGACGATAAAAATCGCCACCGTGACCGTGAGGGCGGAACCCAAGAAAGTATCGAATCTTTCCCAGGGAATGTCCTTTTCCGCTATTCCCTTATCCACCACCGCGCTTTGCTGAAAGAACAGCATCCAGGGGGCGATTGTCGTTCCGATGTTTGCCATTAAGAAGAAGAAAAGGTCGGCATTAAAACCACCGGGGAGGTTGGGAATCAATCCACTGTGAAGGATAGAAGACAGGGGTGGGTTTACCATGAACGCGCCAGGAATGTAGATTAGATTGAGCGCGCAAAATAACAGGGTGATCTTCTCCCACGTCCAATAGCGGCCGTTCACGACAATGACTCCCATGAGAATGCATACACCGATCACAGTCAGGTAAGGAGGGACGCCGAAGATTTTGAGTGCCGCTGTCATTCCGATGAATTCGGTGACTAATGTCAGCCAGTTGACCAGCATCAGATCAAGCAGCGAGAACCAGCCCCAGAATGCACCGAAGCCATCGAAAATGGCTTCTGCATGCCCCCGTTTGGTTACAGCACCGAGGCGAACGGTCATCTCCTGGACGTAATAGGCGACAGGAATCAGGAGGAGTAGAAACCAGATCAGGTTATAACCGTATTTGGCTCCGGTGGCCGCATAGGTTGTTATTCCGCCAGCGTCGTTATCCGCAACCATCACCACAATGCCGGGGCCGGCGATAATAAAATACAGCCGAATCGCTTTCCATACCTTGCGGAATTGGTAATAGGCCCTCGGGAAGAAAGTCAGTTGCGCCATAGTAGGCTTTGCTCTTTTTGCCTGTAACAATACCTTACTGAGCTATCATCCTGCGCTAGATGGCGAGTGATAAACACGTATTAGAAAGCGACGCGCAGTTCAGCCAGAAATGCGCGCATCATCGGCCCTAGACTTATCCAGGACTCTGAGAATTTTCTTCAAACAGTCAGGCTGTTTACGTGCTTTTGCCACGGGCAGATTTTTTAGCTTGTTAACTCTCGAAGCCAAGAATCCTTCTCAGAACGCCCACCTTGGCCGGCTTCTCTTTATGTTAAGGCCGACCCATGATGGGGCTGTCTTAACTTTTAGCGACGCACAACAACCATGAGTTTAAAAGGTATGGACAAAATCGGAAAGCTATTTTATGGAGAAAATTTATTTTTGTGAGGAAAAAACAGAATCAGCTGAAAGTGCTACTCTTACTTACCGGCCACCATCATATTGGCGATCAGAATCGAGCCGGCGCGAATACTGCCGCGAGCATCGATATCGTTACCCACCTCGCTGATCTGCATAAACATATCCTTGAGATTACCGGCAATCGTAATTTCCTCAACCGGGTACTGGATTTCACCGCCCTCGACCCAAAAGCCAACGGCGCCGCGGGAATAATCCCCGGTTACCGTATTCACGCCAAAACCGATCAATTCGGTCACCAATAAGCCGGTATCCATTTGTTTCAGCAATCCGGGCAGATTATGGCTGCCCGGCTGTATGGTGAGATTATGCACACCGCCGGCATTGCCGGTAGTTTGCAACCCGAGTTTGCGCGCCGAGTAGCTATCCAATACGTAACCCAGCAAGACGCCTCCTTTTACTAAATCACGAGCGGCAGTCGCCACGCCTTCGTCATCAAACGGGGCGCTGCCGAGCGCCTTTTTTAAGTGCGGCTGCTCAAAAATATGTACGAAAGGCGAAAAAACCTGCTTGCCCGCGTGATCGAGCAGAAACGAGGCGTGGCGGTACAAGCTGCTGCCGCGAATCGCAGTGACGAAATGCGCCAATAGACTGGAAGCGATCGGCGCCTCGAAGATGACCGGGGTTGCACACGTCGCTAACTGGCGCGCGCCTAAACGGCGCAGGGTACGGGTGGCCGCCATGCCGCCCACCTGCGCGGGGGTTTCCAGCTCACTGGGGTCACGCGCCACCGTATGCCAATAATCGCGTTGCATACCCCGGCTGTCTTGACCGATCACCGCACAGCTTAAATTGTGGCGCGTGCTGGCGACAGAACCGATAAAGCCATGGCTATTTCCGTAGGCATCCAAGCCTTGATGCGTATAGACAGTAGCGCCTTCCGAATTAGTGATGCGCGCATCTGCCTGCCTGGCGACGTCTTCCGATTCATGTGCGAGCGCAATCGCCCGCTCCACATCCACCTTCCAAGGGTGATAAAGCGCCAAATCAGGGATATTTTTTGCCAGGCGCTCGGTATCGGCCAACCCGGCACAGGCATCCTCGGCGGTATATTTCGCAATGGTGCAAGCGGCACGCACACTGTCGCGGACGGCCGCGGGGCTAAAATCTGAAGTGCTGGCGCTGCCGCTTCTTTTACCGAAGTAAACCGTTACACTCAGGCCCTTGTCGCGATTGTGCTCCACGGTTTCCACCTCGCCCAGGCGCACCGTCACGGCTAACCCTTGGCCGGTGCCGATATTCGCTTCGGCTGCGCTCGCTCCCTGGCTTTTGGCTTCTTCTAAGATCTGTTCAACCAATTGCACCAACTGTTGCTCGGACTCATTTGTAGCCTGCGAAGGTGAGAGAGCGCCCATCGGATTATTCCGTTCCGCCTACCGTTAACCCATCGATCTTGAGCGTCGGTTGACCCACTCCAACCGGTACGCTTTGCCCGTCCTTACCGCAGGTGCCGACGCCGGTATCCAGCTGCAAATCGTTACCCACCATCGTGACCCGCGTGAGCACATCCGGGCCATTGCCGATTAAAGTCGCACCTTTCACCGGGCGCCCGATCTTGCCGCCTTCAATCAAATACGCCTCGCTTGCGGAAAACACAAACTTGCCCGAGGTAATATCCACCTGCCCGCCGCTGAAATTAACCGCATACAGACCTTTGTCGACCGAGGCGATGATCTCCGCGGGATCATAGCCGCCGGCAAGCATATAGGTGTTGGTCATGCGCGGCATCGGCAGATGCGCATAGGACTCGCGCCGGCCGTTGCCGGTGGACGCCACACCCATCAACCGCGCATTAAGCGTATCTTGCATATAGCCTTTAAGAATACCGTTTTCAATCAAAATTGTTTTCTGGGTAGGCGTACCTTCATCGTCAATATTCAATGACCCGCGCCGATTAACGAGGGTGCCGTCATCCACCACCGTGCATTGCTCCGAAGCCACTTTCTCGCCGATACGGCCGGAAAACGCCGAGGTGCCTTTCCGATTGAAGTCCCCTTCCAACCCGTGGCCGATCGCCTCATGTAATAAAATGCCGGGCCACCCCGGGCCTAATACGACTTGCATGGTGCCGGCGGGCGCCGGGCCGGCCGCGAGATTGACCAGCGCCTGGCGTACCGCCTCGCGCGCAAACCCAAGCGCGGTGTCTTGATCGATAAAATACTGATACGCGTAACGTCCGCCGCCGCCAGCGCTGCCCTGTTCGCGCCGGCCATTGTGCTCGGCGATCACCGTGACATTCAACCGCACCAACGGCCGAATATCGGCGGCCAGCGTGCCGTCGCTGCGCACAATCAGCACCACTTCCTGGCTTCCAGACAGACTCGCCATCACTTGCTTTACCCGCGCATCCTGTTTGCGCGCCTCCACCTCAACCTGTTCCAGCAGCAGCACCTTCTCGGCATCGGCCAGGCTTGCAAGCGGATCCAACGGTCCATATAAACGTAGATTACCGCCGCTATACCGGCGGGCCGGGATTTTCGCTTCGCCGCCCTTCTCGTTTGGTGGATTCTTTCCTGCTCGTTGGGTAATCGCGCGCGCGGCGGCGGCGGCGTCCATTAACGCCGGCAACAGAATGTCATCGGAGTAGGCAAAACCGGTCTTCTCGCCACTCACGACGCGTAAACCCACGCCTTGTTCGATATTACGGCTGCCGGATTTTACTTGCCCTTCTTCCAGCGACCAGGATTCGTAGCGGCTGTACTGGAAGTACAGATCGGCATAATCCACCGCGCGGCCGAGCATGCGGCCCATTAGCTGGTCGAGCTCGTTATCGCCGATGCCGGCCGGCTGCAATAAAGATCGTTTTACCTGTTCAAGCATGCCTTCTCGTTTAGTAGATTTACTCCTGCCTGTCTGCATAAATTCTCCGGTGATGAATGCTGGGGAGGCTGTCTCGCACTTGCCGCAAACGTTTACGGTCAAACTCGGCAATAACAAACCCAGAGCCGCGCGCAAGCCGGTCCAAGACCTCGCCCCAAGGATTAACAATCATGCTGTCACCGAAGGTTTCACGACCGTTGACATGATAGCCGCCCTGCGCCGCGGCAATCACATAGGCGAGATTTTCAATCGCACGAGCGCGCACCAGGACTTCCCAATGCGCCTTACCGGTCACGGCGGTAAACGCCGACGGCAGGGTAAAAACCTCGGCGCCGTCATCAAGCATGCGCCGGAATAATTCGGGAAAACGCAAATCGTAGCAAACTGCCAACCCCAAACGCCCGAGCGGCGTATCGACTACAACGGTTTTATTGCCCGGCTCGAACGCTTTGGATTCATTATAGCGTTCACCATTCTCCAGCGCCACGTCGAACAGGTGCATCTTGTCATAACGCGCCACCAGTTCACCCTTGTCGTTCAGCAATAAACACGCCGCGCGCACCTTGTTCGGTTGTTCCGCTCGCAGTGGAATCGTGCCAGCGACCAGCCAGATGCCATATGTACGCGCTTGTTGGGCGAGAAAACCCTGAATCGGCCCCTCTCCTTCCGTTTCCGCGATCTGCAATCGATCGGCCTCGCGCATCGGCATGAGCGCAAAATTTTCCGGCAAGACGACTAAAGCGGCCCCTGCCGTCGCCGCCCTATCAATCAAGCGGGCGGCTTCAGTCAAATTAGCGCTCACATTCGGTCCCGAAGCCATTTGTACCGCAGCGACCTGCATGAAGTCTTCCTCCTTCCTGTTTAACAAATTATTTACTAACGGGTTCCTTGATCGTCTTTTGAATCGTCGGGCTTTGCCATGGGCCGTTCACGCTATAAACCAAGCGCGTGCCCTTGGCGATTTCTTTTTTCAGCAATTTTTGGAGGAGCCACACACCCGCCGCCCCTACCGGCCCGCCCAGCCACCAGCCCCCGGTAGTGAGGCCGCCTAACCGCGGACTCACACTCACCTCAAGATCAAAATCTTCGGCGACAATACCAGCACGCCCGCTGATATGGATATCGGCCGAAGGCCCCTCAACCGTTATGCCGGTGGTATAAGCGTTGCCGCGTTCTACCACGACATTGCCTTTGACCTTGTCAAACGCAAAGCCTTTACCGAAAATGTTGCTGAAATCCAGCGTTAAGTAACGCGTGATGGAGCGTATATCCAGCACGCCTAGCAGCTTACCGGCCCCTTGCTTAACATTGAGGAAGCGTCCATCCTCGGCGGATAACCCGATTTTGGCGTTCAGACTAGCGAAACTGAAGTCCGCCGGAGCGCCGTCCCAGGCGAATGAGGCCTTCAGCTTGGTGTTGCCTCCTGCTACCTGGTCGGGAACGCCGAACGCCGTTAATGTCAGGCCCGCATTGGTGCTGTTAAGCTCCGCTTCTAAATTGGTTGCCTGCCGCCCACGGTTAATAGTCCAGTCACCCTTTAAAAACAAGTTCATTTCCGGCCGTGACAATACCAGATGGCGTATTTTCCAGCCCTGTTCGACGGGCGCGGCCCAGAAGCTCAGCTTGCCCAATTGCCACTTCCCCGCCTGAAAAGATTGGCTGCGGATGCTCACTGTCGGCAGCGCGCGCGGGTCGCTAAACGAGCTGGTAGTGCCGGGAAGCTTTTCCGGCAAGATTAGATAGTCCAGATTCAATTGAATTAAAGGCTCCGCGTTTGACAATGGCAAATAGATCTGCCCGCCGAAGGCAGCGCCCTTAAGCGTTCCATTCCAGCCCGACGGCTCTTTATTCAGGTCTGCGCTGAGCTTGCCGTATCTGCGATGTAAAACATCGAGCCCGCCGAAGTCAGCGCTGATGCGGGTAAAAATATCCAGCGAAAACGACGGCTTTGTTTCCCCCACCGGCTGGGATTTAACGTAGTTCAGCCAGCGATCGGCGTCCAGGTAAGGCAAACCGATATGAAAATGCAGTCCCGGTTTATCCGGTAACTCATAGTTACCGCTGCCGATATTTACCCGCGCCTTGGTTAAACTCCATGTATCGGCCTGCTTTTCCAGCCCAAATTTAGCGAATAACCGGTCGCCGACAACCAAATCCAGAACCTGGCTTCCCGGCCCGCGCGTCTCCGTCTTTAACACCAGCTTCATGGGTTTGCCGGCCGGCTTATCCAGCGGCGGCGGCAGTGTAAACGCCATATTCTGCAGATCAGCCTCTAATTGCACATTATTCTGCTGCTTACTCACTTGCACAACAGCGTTCCAGGGAGCCTCGCCGGTAAATGCGCCGGCCGCGGGCGCGAACGTTTTTTCCAGGCCGGCGCCGGTGATATTACCGGCTATACGGATTAAGGTTGTCGTCACCGGCTGCGGCTTCTGGGGTATAATTTGCAGCTTGGTATCGCCGCCTAGCCATTGCGCCTGTAACTGCCCGCTGCTGGCGCCCGACTCAGTAAAGGCCAGATTTCCCTGAATGTGGTCGACCGCCAGGTTTTGCCAAGGCAAATGTAAATCGGCATTAAAAAAGCGATATTCGCCGGTGAGCCGCACGGCTTGCGGATTACCGAGCGGGACGGCGATATCTAAACCGAGCGAACCATTACCCGCGCCTTGGAAACCGGTTGGGAACAGAGCCGGCCATTTGCCGGTTTCCCGCAGCACTGCCAAGGTCGCGTCGACCGGCCCAGTTACATTGCCGCTTACGCGTATAACTCGCTCGGCGGCGTATAAGTCCAACATCCGGACCACTATCTGATTGGCTTCGAGTTGGCGGATTTTACCCTTGCCGGTCACCACCATTTCGCCGCCGCCGACAAAAACTTCCGCCTCCACCTTTTCCAACGGCGGCCACTGCGATAGATAATGGACCACACCGTTGTTGACATGACCGGTAAGCTCGAGCTTTCCCCTAGCCTTGGTTGCACGAACCGGTCCTGCATAATTCACCTCACCGCGGGTAAGCGTACCCGAAAGCACGGTAGCGCGAAGCCACGGCAGGATTTTTTTCGCCAGCAGTGGATAAAAATCGGCAATGTTGGTGTTCTGCGCCTTCACATGCAAGGTCAGCGACGGTGCAACATTTACGTCGGCCGGCAACTCCAGGCCAAAACTCCCTTCCGCCTCACCATTCTTGGCCTGTAGTTTCAGGTCACGCCCATTTAGATACCAGCCGTTGTCTTGTTTTCCCCAATTTAAATAACCACTCGCCCGCCTGACTTCGAGCGGGGCGCGAAACAGGTTGCGCGGAAATAAGCTGCCGCCGGTGATATTAAACGCAAACGCACCCTCGGTTTTAGTGCTGGAAATATGCCCATTTGCGCCGCTAAATCCCGGGAACTGGCGGTAGGAAGATACCTTAAGGTTCGCCGCATCGGCTTCGAATGCATAGTCCTCGGGCGAAGACAGCCGCCCTTCGATGCGTAATTGGATATTGTTCAGCATGCCTTTCGGATCAAGCGCGCGCACAACATCCAGCGTCTTCGCCAACGCCTCCTGTTCTTCCAACCCGGTCGATAACCCCATCAGCTCGTCCAGGTCGAGATGTTCTAGTTGAAAAATACTTCGATCAGGCTTGGATTCAATATGAAATTTGCCGGCTGACCAGGGTTTTTTGTTCAGTTGCAGCAGCAAGTTTGTTAAATCCAGGCGCCATTCTTCTTCTGTCCGCTCCCAATTCAGATCGGCGCTGGTTTCTTTCATACGAATGAATTTCGTTGCCTTTCCGGTTTGTACATCGGATAACAAAGGATGCGCTAATCGCAATTCCGAAATCTTAATTTTGCCGTTGACGGCGTACGGCCGGCCTAGTTTCCACTGGCTCCATAACTGGACATCGAATAACCCTTGCAGCGGCAGCGACAATTGTTCCTGCGCAATTAATGGCAGCGCCTTTACATCCAAATTGTGTGCACGCAAATAGATTTTGCCGTCCCAAGCCTCATGAGTTAGAGGATTGCCTTTGATGTCGACGATAAAGGAACATCCACCGCAAATCTCACGCGGGAATGCCGCGCTTATCCCCAAGCGATGGCGTTCGCCGGAGTTGCGCAATCTTATATTGACTTGCCTGACAGCCAATGCCGGTTCCTTGGCGAGATCATCGATCCAATGGAAAACAGCGTCTTCGACAACAAGCTCGTTTTGACTAAACAGCCAATGGATAAATTTGCCGGTTTCCACCCCCTCAACCGGCGCCGGCGTATCAAATCCCCGGAGATTAAAGCGCCCGTCCGGCAGCCGCTGTAAAGATAAATCAGGCTGAACCAGCGTTAAGTTATTACTTTCAATTTTTCCCTGCAGCAAAGGCAGCCAGGCAAAACTGATCCGCATTTCCGGCAATTGCAGTGCCGGGCTGCTTCTGCCGGCGATAAAAACTTTTAATCCCTGTAATTCCAGTGCGGGGTGCAGGTCTTCCCAATAGGGACGCAGATTATCTATGCGCACAGTATGCGCTGACCGCTCGCTGAGGAAATGTTCAATCGCTGCTTTCTCGTCAGCCAACGTCGGCAGCCACAAACGCGCTGCCAGGAACACTAATGCAAACACCAGCAATAAACCGGCGCCGGCATACCAAACCCAGCGGCCCATCTGTAAAAGCAGGCGGCGTAAGCGGGGGGCATTCCAGAATGGTTGTGGTGTTGGCATTACCTTCTGCACAGGCAAACGAGCAAGAAAACCATGAAATTAAATCAGCACAGACAAAAATTACACCAGTATGACATCGAACTGTTCCTGATTATAAAGCGCCTCTACCTGCAATTGGATCGGCCTGCCGATGAATTCCTGCAATTTAACCAGGCTCGGCGCCTCTTCATCGAGCAGCATATCAACCACCACCTGTGAGGCCAGCACCAGATATTTATCGGCGCCAAACTGCCGCGCCTCGCGCAAAATTTCGCGGAATATTTCGTAACATACCGTCTCCGCTGTTTTTAACACACCGCGCCCGTCACATACTGGACAAGGCGCGCATAAAATTCGCTCCAGGCTTTCGCGCGTGCGCTTGCGCGTGATTTCCACCAACCCCAGCAGCGACATTTCGGTAACATATAATTTGGTGCGGTCGCGCGCGAGCGCTTTCTCCAGGGCGCGTAACACTTGCCGCTTATGATCATCATCGGTCATATCGATGAAATCCACGATAATGATGCCGCCGAGATTGCGCAGACGCAGTTGCCGGGCGATCGCCTGCGCCGCCTCCAGATTGGTCTTAAACAAGGTCTCTTCCAAGTTTTTGCGCCCGACATAGGTGCCGGTATTCACATCGATGGTGGTCATCGCCTCGGTTTGATCGATAATCAAGTAACCTCCCGACTTCAACAATACCCGGCGCTCGAGCGCCTTATGAATTTCATCCTCGACCGAATAAAGATCGAAGATCGGGCGCTCGCCGGGATAATACTCGATCCGGCCTTCCACCTCGGGGATAAACTCGCGCGCGAAATCACACGCTTTTTGGAAGGTCTCGCGCGAATCGATGCGCACTTTTTCCACGTTATCCTTGATTAGGTCACGCATGGCGCGCATCGCCAGCGTCAAGTCTTCGTGCACCAAGCTGCTGGGCTGCGCGGTACTGATGCGCTCCCGCGTAACCGACCAGGCTTTGCGCAAATACCGTATATCGTTTTTCAGTTCTTCTTCACTCACCGCTTCCGCCATGGTGCGCAAAATATACCCACCCTCTTCACCTTCCTCCATCACCGATTTGATGGCGTTGCGCAAACGCTCGCGCGCACTATCGTCCTCAATTTTTTGCGAGATACCGATGTGTTTACTGTAAGGCATGTAAACGAGATAGCGCGCCGGCAACGTAATTTGCGTAGTCAAACGCGCGCCTTTGGTTCCGAGCGGATCTTTCACTACTTGCACAATGATTTCCTGGCCATCGTGCAATAACTCACGGATGGGCTGCCCGCCATGATCAACATCCTCATTGCTGACATAGGGGTGTTTTATATCGGAACCCTGCAGGAACGCCGCTCGCTCTAGACCGATATCGACAAACGCCGCTTGCATGCCCGGCAGAATGCGGCGAATCTTGCCCTTATAGACATTACCGGCGATGCCGCGATTGCGCGTGCGCTCGATATGGACTTCCTGGAGCACGCCGTTTTCCACTACCGCCACACGCGTCTCTTGCGGCGTAACATTAATTAAAATTTCTTCACTCACCTTCGCTTAATCCAATCTTCTGTAGGATTTGCATCAACTCGTATAAGGGCAATCCCATCACGCCAGAATAACTGCCTTCGAGGCGGGAAACAAAACCGGCGGCGTAACCCTGGATCGCGTAAGCGCCGGCCTTGTCCAGCGGCTCACCTGTCTCCCAATAACGGAAAATATCGGCGTCGGTCAACGCGCGGAGCGTCACTTTACTGACGGATACAGTGTAATGTTCTGCATCCTGGTGGATAACGCATAAAGCCGTCAAAACTTCATGGGTGCACCCGGATAAACGGCGCAGCATATTGATGCCATCGCCGCGGTCGTGCGGTTTACCTAGGATATCGTCATCAATAACCACCGCCGTATCCGCGCCTAACACCGGGTACCGCGGCAATTTGCCCTCCGCCAGTAAATGCGCGGCGAACCGGGCCTTTTCCACCGCCAGGCGTTGCACATACGCACGCGGCGACTCTTCCGCGCGCCGGTGCTCGGAAATGGCCGGCGTCAGCACTTCAAACTCGATACCGACTTGGCGCAATAATTCTTGTCTGCGAGGTGAGGCTGAGGCGAGATAAATAGGCATAAGTTTTCAATCACTGCGATGATACGGCAACCGGTTGAGAATGCTCCAGGCGCGGTAGCATTGTTCCACCAGCATTATGCGCACCAATGGATGCGGCAAAGTGAGCTCGGATAAAGACCAGATTTCTCCGGCCCTCTCAAGGCATTCCGGCGCTAAGCCCTCCGGTCCGCCGATCAATAGCGCGAGATCCCTCCCCTGTATCAGCTTGCGTTGTAATCCTTTGGCTAATTGTTCGGTGGTTTTTTGCTTGCCCCGGCGTTCTAAAGCGATCACCTCCGAGCCGGCGGGAACAGCGGCTAACAAGCGCCGGCCTTCTTCTTGCAAAATCCGCTCGATATCGGCCTTTTTTGTGCGTTTTACCGCGGGAATTTCGATCAGGTGCACCCGGCATTGCGCCGGCATGCGTTTGGCGTAATCTTGATAAGCCGCGTCCACCCACCCCGGCATGCGGCTACCGACCGCGATAATATGGATGCGCATTATTTTATTGATTACTTGCGCCGGCGGCGAATTTTAGCCATTTTAAGCTCGGCCTCTTGTTTCTCCTGGTCCATATCGGTTTCGCTTTGCACGGCCATATCCTCGGCCCATAATTTTTCCAGGCTATAAAAATCCCGTGTTTGCGGATGCATCATATGCGCCACAACATCGCCGAAATCGATTAATACCCATTCCCCCGTATCTTCCCCTTCGACGCCCAACGGTTTATAGCTCAGTTCACGCATCTTATCGACTAACTTCCGCGCCATTGCGTTTACGTGCCGCGTGGAGGTGCCGCTGGCGATGATCATATAATCGGTGATATCGGTAAGCCGGCGCACATCCAGCACACTGATGTCCTGTCCTTTGGCGTCATTCAATATTTCACAAATAAGTTGTTGCATCTTTTTTGCCTGCATCATGCTCCTTATCAATAAGGTAAAGTTTATTTTCTCGTATATAGCGCCAGACCGTTTCCGGCAACAGGTCTTGCACCGATTCGCGGTCGGCAATCGCGGCGCGCAGCTTGGAAGCGGAAATCGGTTGCGGGGTAACGGCCTGAACCAGCAAAAGACCGGCGGGCTTGCGCATAAGCTGTGCCCGGTCTTGGCACCACCGCGTCTGCGCCCAATCCGGCAAGCCTTTCTCATCGCCCGAGCCGGGGCGATGCATTATAACAACATGCGCCACTTCCAGTAGGCGCGGCCAGCGATGCCAGCTTTCTATGCCGAGAAATGCGTCGAAACCCATAATTAGACACAACGGACGCGCGCCGAACTCCGCGCGCAAGGATTCGAGGGTGTCGACCGTATAGGACGGACCCGGCCGCTCGAGCTCGCGTCGATCTATACAAAAACCCGGCTTGTCGGCAAGCGCAAGCTCGACCATGCGTAAACGTTGTTCGACAGTGGCAACCGGCGGTGCACGGTGCGGCGGCTGCCGCGCGGGGACAAAACGCACCTGCTCTAACGCAAGCGCGCGCATCACTTCCTCCACCGGACGCAAATGACCATAATGAATGGGATCAAAAGTGCCGCCAAAAATAGCGATCATTCAAAGTGCGCGCGTCAAGCGCGCCTCGGCTCGCCTCCCTCTCCCAAAGGGAGAGGGAATGAGGGTGAGGGGAGAGCGAAGATGCACAGAATTCACGCATCCTTCACCCCATCCCTCTCCCAAAGGGAGAAGGATGATTCGGTTCGCTGATGCGATCATTTATGATCGGACATGGCCGTCGCCGAGGACGATGAACTTTTGCGAAGTGAGGCCTTCCAGCCCGACCGGGCCGCGCGCGTGCAATTTGTCGGTGCTGATGCCGATTTCCGCGCCGAGGCCATATTCGAAGCCGTCGGCGAAACGGGTGGAGGCGTTGACCATGACCGAGCTCGAATCGACCTCGCGCAGAAACCGGCGCGCGCGCGTGAGATCTTCGGTGATGATCGCATCCGTATGTCGCGAGCCGTATTGTTCGATGTGGGCAATCGCTTGATCTAGATCCCGCACCACTCGAATGGAAAGAATCGGCGCTAAGTACTCGGTGTGCCAATCTTCCTCGCTCGCCGCGCCGACGCCGGGCGACAATGCGCGCGTCTTCTCGCAACCGCGCAGCTCCACACCGGCCTCTTGATACAGCATGCCTAATCGCGGCAATACCCGGCCGGCAATGGCCTCGGCCACCAGCAAGGTTTCCATGGTGTTACAGGTGCCGTAACGCTGAGTTTTGGCATTGAAAGAGACGCTGATAGCCTTATCAATATCGGCTTTATCATCGATATAGGTGTGACACACGCCATGCAGATGCTTGATCACCGGCACCTTGGCATTGTCGATCACCAGTTGCACCAGACCCTTGCCGCCGCGCGGGACGATGACATCAACAAACTCCTCCATCCCCAGCAGCACATTGACTGCGGCGCGATCCGTGGTTTCGATCACCTGCACGGCGTCGCGCGGTAGCCCTGCGACATCCAAACCCCGATGCAAACAGGCGGCAACCGCCTGATTAGAATGGATCGCTTCGGAGCCGCCGCGCAGAATGGCCGCGTTGCCGGATTTAAGGCATAAGCCGGCGGCATCGGCGGTGACATTCGGGCGTGATTCGTAGATGATTCCTACCACACCTAAGGGTACGCGCATGCGCCCGACCTGAATGCCGGATGGACGCATATTGAGATGAGTAATCTCTCCCACCGGATCAGGCAGCGCGGCGATCTGCCGCAAGCCTTCGGCCATGGCAATAATGCGCTTAGGATCGAGCTCCAGCCGGTCTAATAAAGCGGCGTCCAGGCCCGCGGCACGCGCGGCATCCATATCTTTTTTGTTTGCCGTCAGTAAAATTTCGCCATCGCGCGCAATAATCTCGGCCATCGCGCATAATGCTTTATCCTTAACACCGGATTCCGCGCGCGAGAGTTCGCGCGCGGCCGCACGCGCGCGCCGGCCGATCTCGGTCATGTATTGCTTGATATCGCCGGTCTTCGCTTTAGGAATAGTTTGCATCAGCTTTTCTCCGCCTAACCTGACGCTAATAAGTCTTCGCTTGGGCGCACGATCGCCAACGCCAATTTCTCCAGTTCATGCCATATATCACCGGGCGCCCGGCCCTTTAAGATTCGGTCCACACTCGCTGCGCGAGCAAGTAAGGCTAACCACGATGCCCGCGGTACCCGCCGCACCGCCTTGGCGACCAAGGCCTGGCGCTGCGACCAAACCCGATTCGCCTGAAATACCGCGGCTTCACTTTTACCCGCGGAAAGCTGGGTGGAAATCGCAGCCATATTGCGCACTTCGCGCGAGAGCGCCCATGAGATCAATACCGGCTCCACACCCTCTATCCGCAAACGCGCCAGCATACGCACCGCGCCTGCCGCGTCGCCCAGGAGGCAAGCGTCGGCCAGGTCATAAATGCTGAAGCGGCTATTATCACTCAGACTGTTCTTAACCTCATCCAGTTCCAGGGTGCGGCCGTCGGCCAACAGCGCCAATTTATCGATTTCTTGCGCCGCCGCCAAGAGATTCCCCTCCATATAATGCGCCAGCAGCTCAGCTACCGCTGGCTGCGCCTGCACTCCCCGCAGATCTAAGCGCCGGCGGAGCCACTGCGGCAATTTTGCCGCTTCGAGCGGCCACACTGCGACGGTAACCCCGGCCTGTTCCAAGGCCTGCACCCAGCGGCTCTGCTGCGCGGCTTTATCCAGCCTGCCGGTAATCACCATCAATAGCGTATTCGGCGCCGGCCGTTGCGCCAACTGGGTCAAAATTTCCGCACCGGTATTTCCCGGTTTCGCATTAGGCAAGCGTAATTCGTATAAACAGCGCGGGGCAAATAAAGACGGCGCCTGCATCGCGGCGAATAAGCCGTTCCAATCAAAACCGGTTTCTACCGTCAGGACATTGCGCTCAAAGCCTGCGGCGCGCGCCTTCTCGCGCACGGCGGCGGAACACTCCTCTACCAATAAAAGCTCATCCCCGCAGATCAGATAGATCGGAGCGAGTTTCTGTTGTAGGTGGGAGTTTAATTGATTAGCGTCGAGGCGCATTATAATGGGCGTTTTATCTCGCGGGATTCCGGTACGGCTGGCTGGCTGGTGCCGGTATCTTGCGCATTAGGTTTAAAGGCAGCGAGCCGCCGCAGGATTTGCTGGACCGCGTCGCGGCGCATTTCGTCTCTTAAGTACCCCTCTTCTCTCTCCTTGGCCAAAACATTAAACCGATCGAACGTGTACTCACGCTGGAGTTTGACCGTCTGCCTGGTAATCAGGTCTTTTCCAGCGGCATCGGAGAGTTTGAAGTTGACCCTATAATTCAACAGATACGCACTGACCTTGCCGCTGGTATCCACCGCCAGCACTTGCGCGGCAAAGTATTCGCCAAATAGATCCAGCGAAGGCGCGCTTCCCTTGCTCGCGGGCGTGACCCCCGGCTGGGCATACAAGGCGTTGCGCATCTCCACCAACAACGGTGGGTAAGCCAAATGGCTGTCCGACATAGTAACTTGCAGACTGGAAAGACTCGCCGGCAAAGTCGCGCTGGCAGCGCTTCTTAAGTGAAAACCGCATGCCGACAAAGGCAGCGCCACGGCCAAGAGCAGTGAGAAAAGAATTCCTACTCGTTTGTTTGCCACCCATCCTCCGAAGTTAAATGACGATATTCACCAATTTTGCCGGCACCACAATCACCTTTTTGACCGGCTTGCCGGCGATGTGGCGTGCAATCTTTTCATCCGCCAGCGCGATCGCTTGCGTTTTAGATTGATCGGCGTTAACGGGTACCTGAATCCGCCCGCGCAGCTTGCCGTTGACCTGCACGACGATCTCAATCTGGTCTTGCGCCAACGCGTTCGCATCGTGTTCTGGCCACGAAGCTGATAATACATCATCCCCATACCTGAGTTCTTTCCACAGGCAATGGGTGAAATGGGGAATCATGGGCGATAGCAGCCGCAAGAGTATAGACAACCCTTCGAGCACAATGGCTTGATAAACGGGCTGGATTTTGTCGCCTTTTACAGGTTCGGACGGCATTCCCTCGAGGGCATTAAGCATCTTCATTGCCGCTGACACAACTGTATTGAACTGGGACTTTCTAAAATCGTGATTGGCTTGCTTGAGCGCCAAGTGGATTTCGCGACGTGCTTTCCTGTGTTCGCCGGGGGCGCTGGACCAGTCAATGAAAATCGGTGTGGAGTCTCCTCGGATAAAGTCCCGATTCTTATAGGCAAAGCTCCAAAGACGTTTTAGAAACCGGAAGGCGCCTTCTACCCCCGAGTCCGACCACTCTAGCGTATCCTCGGGCGGCGCGGCGAACATCATGAACAGCCGCGCGGTGTCGGCACCGTACCGATCAATCAGCGTCTGTGGGTCTACGCCGTTGTTCTTTGACTTCGACATGGTGCCGATGCCGCCCGATTCGACCGGCCGGCCGTCAGATTTCAATACTGCGCCGATGCGTTGGCCCTTCTGGTCGTGCTGCACCTCGATATCGGCCGGATCGTAATAGACGGTGCGCCCGCTCGCTGGCGTTCTCAAGAAGATTTCATTCAGCACCATCCCCTGCGTCAGCAAACGCGTGAACGGCTCGTCGCCGTGCACCAGTCCGACATCGGCCGCTCCCGGCATCCTGCCTCCCGCGGCACTTGTACTTCCCTGTACATCGCGCATGACCTTCCACCAGAAACGCGAGTACAGCAGGTGCAGGATCGCATGCTCAATGCCGCCGATGTATTGATCCACCGGCATCCAGTAATCGACGCGCGCGTCGACCATCGCCTTCGGATTATCGGAACAGCAATAGCGCGCGTAGTACCAGGACGAGTCGACGAAGGTGTCCATGGTGTCGGTCTCGCGCCGCGCGCGCGCACCGCACTTCGGGCATGCCGTATTGACGAAATCCGCTCGTTTGTTGAGCGGATTGCCCATGCCATCCGGCACGCAGTCCTCGGGCAACTTCACGGGTAGCCGGTCATCCGGCACCGGTACATCGCCGCACTGATCACAATAAATAATAGGTATCGGGCAGCCCCAGTAGCGCTGGCGCGAGATGCCCCAGTCGCGCAGCCGCCACATCACCTGCTTATCGCCGAGCCCCTGGGCCTTGAGATCGATAGCGATCGCATCGACGGCGGCCCAATAGTCGAGGCCATCGTATTTTCCGGAATTGAAGCACACCCCGTACTCGACATAGGCGGCCTTCAGAGGTTGCTCGAGCGCACCGTCTTTCGGCTTGATGACCGGTTTGATCGGCAGGCCGTATTTCTGCGCAAACTCGAAGTCGCGCTGATCGTGCGCCGGCACCCCCATCACCGCGCCCTCGCCGTAACCCATCAGCACGTAGTTGCCGACCCATACCGGAATAGGCTCGCCCGTTAATGGGTGTATCACCGAGATCCCGGTAGGCATGCCCTGCTTTTCGACCGCAGCGAGATCGGCTTCCATGACACTCCCGCGCTTACACTCCGTGATAAAAGCGGCGAGCTTGGGATTGTTCTTCGCCGCATAGGTGGCCAACGGATGTTCGGCGGCGGCGGCGCAGAAGGTGACGCCCATAATGGTGTCGGCACGCGTCGTGAACACCCACAGCAAACCATCATGGAGACTCTCGCCAACTTCCCCTACCCATGAACCTGCGGCCGGGGGCCGCACCAACTCACCCTCTCCCACCGGGAGAGGGTGGCCCGAAGGGCCGGGTGAGGGAGAGGGCAAAGGGTGAGGAAATCTTCCCTTGGCGTCGGGGAGATCTGACGCATCCCTCACCCCATCCCGATCGAAATGGAGATTCTCACCAACTTCCCCTCTCCCTTCGGGAGAGGGCAAAGGGTGAGGGTGATCACCCCTCACCCCCATCCCACCTTGGGGCGAGCCGAGCGCGCTACGCGCGATCCCATTCACCTTGAAGGCAAAGCGCACGCCGTAGCTCTTACCGATCCAGTTCGCCTGCATCGTGCGCACGCGCTCCGGCCACTCCGTGAGCTTATCGAGATCGGCGAGCAGCTCGTCGGCGTACTTGGTAATTGCCAGGTAGTACATCGGAATCTCGCGCTTCTCGACCGGCGCGCCCGTGCGCCAGCCGCGGCCGTCGATGACCTGCTCGTTGGCGAGCACCGTCTGGTCGACCGGGTCCCAGTTGACCACACCAGTCTTCTTGTAGGCGATGCCCTTCTCCAGCATGCGCAGGAACAGCCACTGGTTCCACTTGTAATAGTCGGGCTTACACGTCGCCAGCTCGCGCGTCCAGTCGATGGCGAAGCCGAGCGACTGGAGCTGCTGCTTCATGTAGGCGATGTTATCGTACGTCCACTTCGCCGGCGGCACGCCGTTGGCCATCGCGGCGTTCTCGGCCGGCAAGCCAAAGGCATCCCAACCCATGGGTTGCAAAACATTCTTGCCTTGCATACGCTGATAGCGCGCGATGACATCGCCGATGGTGTAATTGCGCACATGCCCCATGTGCAGCTTGCCGGAGGGGTAGGGGAACATCGACAGACAGTAATACTTTTCCCGCGTGGAATCTTCCGTTACTTTGAAGCTTTTATGTCTTTCCCAGTACGCCTGGGCCTCTCGTTCTACTTTTTCAGGGAAATAACGTTCATCCATAGCATGACAGTATACGGAAAACTTGCGCTGCGTGAAGGATACCGCATTCTTTGGTTTTGGTCTTGCCCTTAAATTGGGCCAGCGCCGGATAAATCCGCACTGGCCGCTTGCTGCAAGATGCTGCGTTAAACCCGCTACCTTGCTTAGGCCGACATCACCTTCATCTCGGCTGAGATCCGCCGTTGGCTGGGGGTTAAACGACGCCCTTCTTTTATCAGACTGACAAAGGCGTCCGCCGGCAGCGGCTTGCTGAAATAATAACCTTGCATTGAATCGCACTTGCGCTGGCATAAAAACGCCAATTGCTCGCCGGTTTCGACACCTTCGGCAACGACATACATACCAAGGCTATGTGCCATGGTGATAATGGCGTTGGCAATCGCGGCGTCATCCGCATCCGTAGTGATATCACGCACAAACGAGCGGTCGATCTTGAGCGTGTCAATCGGGAATCGCTTGAGATAGCTTAGGGAAGAGTAACCCGTGCCGAAATCATCAATCGATAGATGTACCCCAAGCGCGTGCAGCTCCTTAAGCGGAGTGATGGTGGCCTCGGGGGTTTGCAAT
>WNFH01000076.1_pt1 | contig 48287 bp, 47 predicted proteins | sample 5400411 | NCBI WGS metagenome assembly WNFH01 (sample SAMN13153347, study PRJNA577476) | soil metagenome | isolation source: 200 cm saprolite under Douglas fir tree site 2 hole 3 | place: USA:California | collected 2015-04-18 | reverse complement strand
CGGGCAATCCAACCTATCGCAAGGTGAACCCCGCCGACGCGCCGGTCCTCATCCTGGCGCTGACCTCCGAGACGCTCGGCCGCGGCCGCATGTACGACGCGGCCTCGAGCATCTTGCAGCAGAAGCTCTCCCAGGTGCCGGGCGTGGGCCAGGTCATCGTGGGTGGCGGCTCACTCCCGGCGGTCCGGGCGGAGTTGAATCTCGCCGCGCTGAGCAAATACGGGATCGGCCTCGAGGACGTTCGCGGGGTGCTGAGCGCGACCAACGTGAATCGACCCAGAGGACAAATGGCCGACGGCACCCGGGCCTGGGAGATCCAGACCAATGGTCAGCTCCGTAAGGCCGCGGAGTACGCGCCGCTGATCGTCGCCTATCGGGCGGGCCAGGCCGTGCGCCTGGCCGATGTGGCGCAGGTCGACGATTCGGTCGAGGATCTCCGGACGGCCGGGCTGGTCGACGGCAGGCCCTCGGTGCTGCTCGTCATCTTCCGGCAGCCAGGCGCCAACATCATCGACACGGTCGACCGAGTCCGGGGACTGATCCCGTCGCTCCAGGCGTCCATCCCCGCGGCCATCGACCTCTCGGTGGTTCTCGACCGCAGCACGACGATTCGGGCGTCCCTGCGCGAGGTCGAGCGCACCCTCGTGATCTCAGCCGTGCTCGTGACGCTCGTGGTGTTTGTCTTTCTGCGAAGCGTCCGGGCCACCATCATCCCGGCGGTGGCGGTGCCGGTCTCGCTCGTCGGCACCTTCGGCGTGATGTACCTCCTGGGCTACAGCCTGGACAACCTTTCGCTCATGGCGCTGACGATCGCGACGGGCTTCGTCGTCGACGACGCGATCGTCGTCCTCGAGAACGTCAGCCGGTACCGTGAGGCGGGTGTCGCGCCGCACGAGGCGGCGCTGCGCGGGGCGAAGGAAGTCAGCTTCACGGTCCTGTCGATCAGCATCTCGCTGGTGGCCGTATTTGTCCCGATTCTCTTGATGGGCGGCATGGTGGGCCGCCTGTTCCGCGAGTTCGCGGTGACGCTCTCGGCGGCGATTGCGGTCTCGCTGCTGGTGTCCCTGACCACCACACCGATGATGTGCGCGACGCTTCTGCCGCCGGCCGGGGGCCGCGGCCGTCTCGACCGGGCGAGCGAGCGGGGATTCGACTGGGTGCTCCGCCGATACGACGCGAGCCTCTCCTGGGTGCTGCGACGTCCGCGCGGCATGCTTGCGCTGACCGTCCTCACCATGGCGATCAACGTCTACCTCTTCGTGGTCGTCCCCAAGGGGTTTTTCCCGCAGCAGGACACCGGCCGCCTGACCGGCACGATCCGGGCGGCGCAGGACATCTCCTTCCAGGCGATGCAGCAGAAACTGACCGAGGTCGTCGACATCGTCAAGAACGATCCGGCCGTCGAGAGCGTCGTCGGGTTCACGGGCGGCGCCGGCGGCGGCGGCGCCACCACCAACACCGCGCGCATGTTCGTCGCGCTGAAGCCCTGGGAGCGGCGGAAGCTGAGCGCCGATCAGGTGATCGCGAGGCTGCGCGCGCATCTGGCCGGGGTCGCGGGGGCGCCGACGTTCTTTCAGGCGGTGCAAGACCTCAGGGTCGGCGGACAAGCCAGCGCCGCGCAGTACCAGTACGCGCTCCAGGGACACGATCTCAAGGATCTCAGCGCCTGGGCCCCCCGCGTCGCCGAGCGCCTCCGGTCGCTGCCCCAGCTGGTCGACCTGAACAGCGATCAGCAAGACAGGGGGCGCCAGTCCTCGATTGTGATCGATCGCGCCACGGCGTCGCGGCTGGGCATCACGGCTCAGCGCATCGACGACACGCTCTACGACGCGTTCGGCCAGCGGCAGGTGTCCACGATCTTCGCGCCGCTGAACCAGTACCACGTCGTCATGGGAGTCGAGCCGCGCTTCTGGCAGCGCCCCGAGACGTTGCGCGACGTCTACGTGCGCAGCTCCGCCGGCGACCTGGTGCCGCTGAGCGCGTTCAGCCGCTACGAGCCCACGTCGACGGCGCTCGCGGTGAATCATCGGGCGCAGTTTCCGTCGGTGACGCTGTCGTTCAACCTGGCCCCGGGCGCCGCGCTGGGAGAGGCGGTGACCGCGGTGGAGGCGGCCACCCAGCAGCTGGGCGTGCCCGCGAGCATCCAGGGCCGCTTTCAGGGAACAGCGCTGGCGTTCCAGGACTCGCTGGCGAACGAGCCGCTGCTGATCGCGGCGGCGCTGGTGGCCGTCTACATCGTGCTCGGTGTACTGTACGAGAGCTACGTCCATCCGCTCACCATCCTGTCGACGCTGCCGTCGGCGGGCGTGGGCGCGATCCTGGCGCTGCGGATCTTCCGCACGGAGCTGAGCGTGATCGCGTTGATCGGCGTCATCCTCTTGATCGGGATCGTCAAGAAGAACGCCATCATGATGATCGACTTCGCCCTCGAAGCCGAGCGCGGGGAAGGTAAGAGCCCGCAGGAGGCCATCCACCAGGCGTGCCTGCTGCGCTTCCGGCCGATCATGATGACGACGATGGCGGCGTTGCTCGGGGCAGTGCCGCTGGCGGTGGGGACAGGGGTGGGATCCGAGCTGCGGCGGCCGCTCGGCATCGCCATCGTGGGCGGGCTGCTCGTGAGCCAGATGCTCACGCTCTACACGACCCCGGTGGTGTACCTCTACATGGATCGGCTACAACTCTGGGTCAGCCGTCTGCGCGCCGGACGGCGACGGCTCCGACGCGACACGGCGTTTGACGTCGCCAGATCATGATGATTACCGGTGGCGTACGCCTCGGCCGCGCGCTCGCTCTGATCCCAGCGGCTCTGACGCTGCTGACCGGCTGCGCGGTCGGCCCCAACTATGTGAGACCGACCGTCATCGTCCCCGATGCCTACAAGGAAGCCGACGGCTGGAAGCCGGCGCGGCCCCGGGATGACACCTCTCGCGGCGCCTGGTGGGAGATCTTCGCAGATCCGCAGTTGAGCGCGCTCGAAGCTCGAGTCAGCGTATCGAACCAGAATCTCGTGGTGGCGGAAGCGCAGTTCCGGCAGGCGCGCGCGCTGGTGAGGGAGGCCCGCGCCAATTTCTTCCCCCAGGTCACGGTCGGAGTCGGGGTGTCGCGCTCTCGTCCATCGTCGTCCGTGCCATCCGGGAGCGGTGCGTCTTCGGGGGCCCAGTCGAACTACACGTTGCCTCTCGATGTGTCGTGGGGGCTGGACGTCTGGGGCCGGATCCGTCGAATGGTCGAGTCCAATCAGGCCGGGGCCCAGGCGAGCGCGGCCGATCTGGAGACCGCGCGCCTGAGCATCCAGACCGAGCTGATGCTGGACTATTTCCAGCTGCGGACGCTCGATGCGCAGAAGCAGCTCCTGGCGGCGACGGTGGCCGCCTACCAACAGTCACTGGAGCTGACGGAGAACCGGTACGCGAGCGGTGTGGCGTCCCGGGCCGACGTCCTGCAGGCGCAGACTCAGCTCAAGAGCACGCAGGCCCAGGCGATCGATGTGGGCGTCCAGCGCGCCCAGCTGGAGCACGCCGTCGCGCTGCTCATCGGGGAGCCGCCATCCTCGTTCTCGCTCGCCGCGGCGCCGCTCGCGACCCTCCCGCCGCCGAGCATCCCCATCGGGGTGCCATCGGAGCTCCTCGAGCGCCGGCCGGACGTTGCCGCCGCGGAGCGCCGCGTGGCGTCCGCGAACGCCCAGATTGGCGTCGCGGTAGCCGCGTTCTACCCGACCGTGACGCTGAGCGCCTCGGCCGGCTTCGAGAGCTCGAGCCCGGCCAAATGGCTCGTGTGGCCGAGCCGGTTCTTTTCAGTGGGGCCGAATGTCTCTGAGAGCGTGTTCGACGGGGGCCTGCGAAGCGCCCTGACCGACCAGGCGCGGGCGGCCTATGACGCGAGCGTCGCCGCGTATCGCCAGGCGGTCCTGACCGCGTTCCAGAGTGTGGAGGACAACCTGGCGGCGCTCCGCATACTCGAGGACGAAGCCCACGTCCAGGACGAGGCGGTGAAGGCAGCCCAACAGGCAGTGATCGTGACCACGAACCAGTACAAGGCGGGCATCGTCAGCTATCTCAACGTGATCACCGTCCAGGCGATCGCGCTGACCAACGAGACGAGCGCGGTTCAGATCCTCGGCCGGCGAATGACGGCCGCCGCGCTGCTGATCCAGGCGCTCGGCGGCGGCTGGAACGTCGCCGGGCTTCCCTCGGCCCAGGACGTGACCGAGCGAGAGTCTCCGACGGGCCGGCCGTGAGCAGGAAGGAGCGGGCGGCCCGGTGGCCCCGGGCGGCGAGAGGCCGCCCGGAGCGAGCCCCGGTGTCGCAGGCGGTCAGTGCGACGTGATACCGTCGACCGCCCCCGGAATGGCGCCCAGCGGTGTATCGGGCTCGGCGGGCTCGATGCTGTTGACCATGTTCTTGTCTCCGTCGTAGGTGAAGTCCACCTTCACCCACTCGCCCTCGGTGATGTTCTGAAGAAGCCGGGCATCGGTCGTGCGCAGCTCGGTGCCATCGTCGAGTTGCACCAGGTTGAGCGCACGATCGATGAATCCCACCCGGCCGACCTTCACGCCGGCGTGTTCGGAGCCCGGGCCGTCGGCCACCGCGTCTCCCACCGACACGGCCACGCTGAGCGCCAACAGTGTAACCAGGATCTGACATCTGTTCATTCGACTCTCCTCCATCGCACGGAATGAGAACTCCTCATCACCGAGCGTACGGAGGCCGCGTGAGACGCCGATGAGGGCCATATGAGAAGAACGTGGGATGCGCCTGGGGAGAAGCGTGCCTGAAACGTCAGGCGCCCTGGTTCGTCCAAAGAAGTAGAGGAGGTGCCCCGTGAACAGGTTGATTTCGGCCCTCGCCATCGCCGCCCTCGCGCTCACAACGTCCCCAGCCCTCGCCGCACCCGCCGGTCGCGAAGGATTCCAGGGCGGGCAGCGTTTCTCAGGAGGTCACCCAGGCGCGTTCGAGGAGCGCCATGGCTTCGACGGTCACCGTGAGTTTGACCGAGACAGGCACGGTCGAGTCTTCACGGGCGTCAGTCCATGGTTCTACTGGGCTAACCCTTTCGCCTACGCGTACGCGCCGCCGCCGTCCTATTGGTACTACTGCCCAAGCGCTGGGACCTACTATCCGTACGTCTCGAGCTGCCCTGAGGCGTGGGTCCCAGTTCCTGCTACGGCGCAGTAGAGGACAAGCGGCACGAAGCGCCAGACGGGGCCCGGTCGGACACGGGGCTAGGTGGACGCGGCCCGTTCTCCCGGCGCAGCCGATCGCCGACGAGGCTGATCGCGAGCCCCGTCACGTCCGACCTGGCGCCGCCAACCGGGACGAGCGTTCTTGACTGCGCGTCCGCGGCCGGGCAGTATCAGGGTCCCTGATCCGCGATGCCACGACTCGACCGCCTGCCACAGATCTCCCGTAACAACCTGCTGACTTTCCCGGCGCAGGTCAACGAGACCGCGCCCTTCGTGCGCCCCGGGAAGCCACTGGCCGGGTGCCGGCTGGCCATCGTGACGACGGCCGGCCTGCACGTCCGCGGGGATCGGCCCTTCACGCCCGGCGACCAGACGTATCGCGTGATTCCCTCCGACACGCCGACGGCCGACATCGTCCAGAGCCACACGAGCATCGGCTTCGACCGCGTTGCGATCATGCGGGACATCAACATCTCGTTCCCGATCGACCGGTTGCGCGAGCTGGTCACGCGGGGCGAGCTCGGCGGGCTGGCGCCCTACTGCTACTCGTTCATGGGCGCCCAGCGCGAGGCAGCCCGCATCGAGAGCGCGACCGGTCCCGAAGTCGGCCGGCGGCTCGCGGCCGAGGGTGTGGACGTAGCGCTCATCACCCCGACCTGACCGAACTGCACGCACACCGGTGGTGTGCTGGCCCGCGCCCTGGAGCTCACGGGTATCTCCACGACCTCGATCAGCCTCGTCCGCGAGCACACCGGGAAAGTGAAGCCGCCGCGGGCGCTCTATGTGCCCTTCCCCTTCGGCCACGCGCTCGGTCGCCCCGACGACCCGGAGCTGCAGCATCGCGTCCTCCGCGCCGCCCTCGACCTCCTGCTCGAGCCGGCCGGGCCGGTGCTGCGCGATCTTCCCGAGGACGCGGAGCCCGGTGACCAGCCGCCGGCGCCGCCGCAGGCGTCGGGCATCAAGCCGGCCGAGCAGGTGCCGGACGACGTCGCGATGGAGACCACCCAGATGCGCCGGTACCACGAGCGCTGGCTCGAGAAGAGCGGCGGCCGCACCCTGCTGGGGCTCACCGCGATCCCGGCGACGAGGTTCCGCGGCGTGGTGCGCTTCCTGGAGGGGTTCGCCGACGGCCAGGACGTCGACATGACCGAGCGCCCGCCGGAGCTGCCGCTGCCGAACTTCGTCCGCTACTGCGCCGACGATCTCAAGGCCCTCTACTTCGAGGGCCACCTGGCAATGAAGCCGGCCGCGGGTGGGGAAGAGATCGCGCGGTGGTTCTGGGGCGAGACAGGGGCGGGCCGGCTCCTGCGGCGAGTCCGCGACCGGCTCGACACGTCCGACGACCCGCGTTGGAAGGCGGCTGCCTTCGGGATCGCGCGGTAGACAACGAGTCAAGGAGAACGTCCCCATGCGAACAGTCCGAACGGTGCAGCCACTCCTCGCGGCGCTGGTGACTCTGATGGCCGTCACGCCGGCGAGCCCCCAGGGCGTGATCAAGCTCCCGATCGTCGCCGAGATCACGGGCGGTGGCGCCAGCGTCGGCGCGATGTGGCGCGACGCGGTCAACCTGGCCGTCGAGGACATCAACAAGAAGGGCGGCATCCTCGGCTTGAAGCTCGAGACGTCCGTGCAGGATACCCAGACCGATCCGCCGACCTCGGTGGCCGTCATGCGGCGCGTGCTCAATGACAAGCCCTTCGCGATCTTCGGCACCGTGTACAGCTCGAGCACGGTGGCCAACATGGACATCGCGCGCCAGGCGGGCGTGCCGCAGTTCACCGGCTCGGAGTCGATCATCATCACCCAGAAGGGCAACGACAACATCTTCCTGACCTCGTTCACCCAGGACACCGGCATGGCGAAGCAGGTCCGCTGGATGCTCGACGACCTCAAGGCGGAAAAGATCGCCCTCATCTGGGTGAACAACGCCTTCGGCAAGGGCGGCCACGACATGTTCGTGCATTTCCTGAAGGAGCGCGGGAAGGCGCCGGTCGTCGACATCTCGACCGAGGTGCAGCAGGCGGACTTCACGCCCGAGCTGACAAAGGTCCGCGCCTCGGGCGCCACCCACGTCATGGTCTACAACCACGAGGAGGAGAACGCGCGCTTCATGATCCAGCTCCGGAAGATGGGCCTGGCGGTCGAGCCCGTCGGCGAGACGACGCTCTGCGCGCAGACGACGATCACGCCCGGCGGCGGCGCCGTCAACGGGGCCAGGTGCCACGTCGGGTTGACGGCCGGGTCGCCGGTGCCGCTGATGGTCGACATGAGCCGGCGGTTCCAGGAGAAGTACAACCGCGTCCCCGACCACAACGCGTTCAAGGGCTACATCGGCGTCCACATGCTGAAGGCGGGCGTGCAGCGGGTCGGGAGCTGGGATCAGGCCAAGGTCCGGGCCTGCCTGCACAACAATGTGTTCACCACGGCCGAGGAGGCCGGCCTTCTCATGGACCTTTACGTGAACGAGAAGGGGAGTCTCGACCGGCCGAGCTTCATCGTCGAGGTCAAGGATCAGAAATCGGTCGTGACCAAGACGGTCGGGATGCTCGGCGGTCCGTACAACACCCGTCCCTGTAAGTAGCGCCGGGCGCAGGCGAGCGACATGGCGGATTTCGTCCAGCTCTCGGTAGCCGGCGTGTCGATCGGCGCCATCTACGCCATGGCCGCCATCGGCTTCGTGCTCCTGTGGCAGACGTCGAACACGATCAATTTCGCGCAGGGCGAGTTCGTCGTGTTGCCGGCCTTCGCCATGGTGTTGTTCTTCGTGATCTTCCGGCTCCCCTTCGCGGCCGCCATGCTGGCCACGGTCCTGGTCTCCACGCTCCTGCTGGGTTGGGGAGTCAAGCAACTCCTGGTGACGCGGCTCCTCAGGATGGGCGTGCTCCCTCTGGTCATCGCGACCATCGGGCTCAGCCTGCTCATCCGCTATTCGCTGCAGCAGTTCTGGACGCCGCTCGCGCTGCCGTTCCCGGCGATTTTTTCTCGCGATCCCATCCGACTCGGGACGATCGTCGTCTCGCTCGAGGAGATCGGGAACATCGTGTTCGCCGCGGTCGTCATCGGCGCCTTGCAGCTCTTCATCACGCGCACCAAGCTGGGCTGGGCCATGCAAGCGGTCGCCCAGAACCGGACGCTGGCCTCGGTGCTCGGCATCAACGTGTCGCGCCTGGTGACGATCACGTTCATGCTGAACGCCGCGCTCACGGCGGTCGCCGCCATCCTGATCGCGCCGGTCTATCTCGTGAAGTACGACATCGGCATCGGCCTCGGGCTCAAGGCCTTCTACGCGGCGATCATCGGCGGCTTCAACCAGATCCGGGGAGCGCTGCTCGGGGGTCTCCTGGTGGGCGTGGTCGAGACGCTCTCGGCGGCCTACATCTCGAGCCACTTCCGGGACGCCTTCGCGCTCGTGATCCTCATCGCCGTGCTGCTGCTCAAGCCCGAGGGGATCTGGGGCGTCAAGGAGGAGTGGGCGTGACGCGTGGCCGCTGGGGCCTCATGGCCGCCCTCGCGCTCAGCGTGGTCGTACCCCTCGGCCTCGACCAGTACAAGCTCTACGTCCTGAGCCTGACGCTCGTCTACGTGATCCTCGCCATCGGCCTCAACCTCACCCTCGGATACGCGGGGCAGATCTCGCTGTGCCACGCGGCCTTCATGTCCTTCGGCTCGTACGCGGTGGCGATCCTCGGCCAGCACGGGGTCGCCTTCGAGATCGGCCTCGTGGTCGGGGTGGCGGTCGCGTTCGCGTGGGGCCTGGTGCTCGGCTTCCCGGCGCTGAAGGTGAAGCACCACTATCTCGCCATGGTCACGCTCGGGTTCAACATCATCGTCTTCCTGGTGCTGCGGAACTGGGAGTCGCTGACGGGCGGGTCCTTCGGGATTTCCAACGTGGCGCGTCCGGCCTGGGGGCCGCTCAGCTTCAAGTCCGACCGCGCCTTCTACCTTTATATCCTCGCCTGGGCGGCCGTGGTGGTCGCCTCGGCTTACTGGATCCTGACCTCCCGCTGGGGGCGCGCCTTCCGCGCCATCCGGGAGAACGAGATGCGGGCCGAGGTGGTCGGGGTCAGCTTGCGCAACTACAAGCTGATGGCCTTCGCCATCGGGGCCGCCTACGCCGGGATGGGCGGGGCGCTGTTCGCCCCGCTCCTTGGCTACATCGACCCCGGTGCCTACACGCTCGACCGCTCGATCCAGTTCTTGATGATGGTCGTGCTTGGCGGGCTGGGACGCTTCGAGGGGCCGTTCATCGGCGCCCTGGTCGTCACCGTGCTGCCGGAGGTACTCCGGGGCTCGGAAGGTCTCTACCTGATCATCTACGCGCTCGCCGTGATCCTCATGATGCTGTTCATGCCAAAAGGGCTCGTCGGCCTCTGGGACCTCGCATGGCGCTCCTCGAGATCGAGAACCTCACCAAGCATTTCTTCCGCCTCTCCGCGCTGAGCCGGGTCAGCCTGAGCGTCGAGCCGGGCGAGCTGCTCGGCGTCATCGGCCCCAACGGGTCGGGCAAGACCACCCTCTTCAACTGCGTCACGGGCGTGCTGCGCCCCTCGGACGGCCACGTGCGCTTCCGGGGCGAGGACATCACGGGGCGGACCGCCGACACGGTCTATCGCCGGGGTATCGCGCGGACGTTCCAGCTCATCCAGCTCTTCCCGGAGATGACGGTGCTCGAGAACATGCTGGTCGCCGCTCAGGAGAAGAGGGGCACGCTGCTCTCCCGCCTGCTCCGTCGCGAGGAGGCCGAGACGGCGACCCGCGCCCTCGTGTTACTCGAGTTCCTGGGCATCGCGGGGCTCAAGGAGAGCCTCGCGTCGAATCTCTCCTACGGGCAGCAGAAGCTCCTCGACTTCGGGATGGCGCTCATGTCCGACCCGCAGCTCATCCTCCTCGACGAGCCGATGGCCGGCGTGAACCCCACGATGATCAAGAACCTGATCGGCCACATCCTCGAGCTGAACGCCCGGGGCTACACGTTCGTGGTCATCGAGCACAACATGGAAGTGGTCATGTCGCTCTGCCGGCGCATCGTCGTCCTGAGTCAGGGCGAGCGCATCGCCGAGGGCACCCCGGCCGAGATCGCCGACAACCCGCTCGTGCTCGACGCCTACTTCGGGAGGTGACGGTGCCCCTGCTCGAGGTGCGCGACCTCCACGCCGGATACGGCAAGCTCGAGATCTTGAAGGGCGTGTCCCTCCGGGTCGAGCCCGGTCAGGTCGTCTCGATCATCGGCCCCAACGGGGCGGGGAAGTCGACCGTCTTCAAGACGGTGTTCGGTCTTCTGCCCGCCCGTCAGGGCCAAGTGCTCCTCGGCGGCGAGGACATCACGAATCGGCCCCCGGCCGAGCTCCTGCGCCGCGGCATGGCGTACGTCCCGCAGGGGCGGAACGTCTTTCCTCTCATGACGGTGGAGGAGAACCTCTTGCTCGGGGCCTACACGCGGCCGCACTCGGCCGAGCTCGACGGAGAGGTCCAGCAGCTCTACGAAACGTTCCCCGTCCTGCGCGAGGCGCGCCGGAAGCGGGCCGGCGATCTCTCCGGCGGTCAGCAGCAGATGCTCGAGATGGCGCGAGCGCTTCTCCTCAAGCCGCGGCTGATCCTGCTCGACGAGCCGACGCTTGGCCTGGCCCCTCTCGTCTTCAAGGAGATCTTTCGCATCGTGGAGAGCCTCCGACGGCTCGGCCAGACGATCCTCATGGTCGAGCAGAACGCGGCCAAGGCCCTGGAGATCTCGGATTACGCCTACGTGCTGGAGCTGGGACAGAACCGCTACGAAGGCTCGGGAGACGAGATACGCACCGACGCCCGCGTCCGCCGGCTCTACCTGGGACGATGATCCGCTTGCATCTGCTTCCGCCTCTCGCGCGCGGTTGTCGAAGAGATTGCTCGGGGCCGGCCAGGGTTCGGCGCCTCCGAAGGCAAGCTTTGCAGTGTAGATTGGGGGCCATGAGCACCCTCGGGCGCCGCGCGCTCCTTCACGGCGGGGTTGCCACGGCGGCGCTCTTCGCCGTCAGCCGGGCGGTGCAGGCACGGGTCCAGGACGCAGCCCGCGCCGGCATGGCGGGCGCGGCCGCGGCCCTCATCGCGGCGCTCGAGCCGAGCCAGCGCCAGGCGGTCGTCTTCCCGTTTGGCCACGACGAGCGGATGAACTGGCACTACGTGCCGCGCAGTCGCGCCGGCCTGGCCTTCAAGGACATGAGGCTCGCGGGGCGCACCGCCGCACAACCACATCCACTCCGTCTGGCACGACCCGCCGAATGACTTCGGCTCCGACCTGCTCCGCGCTCACTACGAGCGCGGCCACCGCCAGCACGCGTGAGGACGACATGACAGAGCTGAGGGGCGTGATCCCGATCACCGCCACGCCGTTCGACGCGGAGGGGCGCGTGGACGAGGAGAGCATCGTCACGCTCGTCGAGTTCGAGGCGAAGTGGCCGTCGCGGGGCTCGGGCCCCGCTGGCCGAGGCGCAGCTAGGAACGAGGAGACGATATGGCCATCATGAACGTCAAAGCGCTCACCTTCGACGTCTTCGGCACGGTGGTGGACTGGCGGTCGAGCCTCATCCGGCAGGGCGAGGCCCTCGGGAAGGCGAAGGGCTTCAGCGTGGACTGGGCCAAGTTCGCCGACTCGTGGCGCGGCCTCTACCAGCCAGCGATGGACGAGGTGCGCAGCGGCCATCGCCCGTGGACGAAGCTCGACGACCTCCACCGCGAGAGCCTCGACAAGCTTCTGGTCCAGTTCGGTATCAAGGGTCTCTCGGAGGCCGAGATCGACCACCTGAACCGCGCCTGGCACCGCCTCGACCCCTGGCCCGACGCCGTGCCCGGCCTGACGCGCCTCAAGAAGAAGTTCGTTCTCGCGACGCTCTCGAACGGCAACGTCGCGCTGATCGTGAATATGGCCAAGTACGGGGGACTCCCGTGGGACGCCGTCCTCGGCGCGGAGGTCGCGCGGCACTACAAGCCCCAGCCCGAGACCTATCTGACGACGGCCGCGCTCCTCGGGCTCGCACCGGGCGAGTGCATGATGGTCGCCGCCCACAACGGCGACCTCGGTCACGCGAGCGCGCTGGGCCTCCGAACGGCATTCGTGCCGCGACCGGCCGAGCACGGCCCGAATCCGAACAAGGACGTCGCGCCCACGCGCCAGTGGGACGTCATCGCGCGCGACTTCCAGGACCTGGCCGAGCGGCTGGGCTGCTGAGCCGGTCCGCCGCTCCGGCGGATGCGGAGTATCATAGGCGGCACTTTCGACCCAGCGAGGAATCCCATGGCGAAGATCACCCAGTCCGTCGATCTCGCGGCCCGCGGCCGCGTGGCCGTGCTCACCGTGGACAACCCGCCCGTCAACGCGCTCAGCCAGCACGTGCGCAAGGGACTGCACGACGGGATCAAGCAGGCGACTGCCGACGGCGCCGTGCAGGCCATCGTCATCGTCTGCGCCGGACGCACCTTCATCGCCGGCGCCGACATCACCGAGTTCGGCAAGCCGCCCGCGGAGCCGTCGCTCCACTCGGTGCTGGATCTGATCGAGGGCGCGCCGAAGCCCGTCGTGTCCGCCATCCACGGCACGGCCCTCGGCGGCGGTCTCGAGGTCACGCTCGCCTGTCACTACCGCATCGGCGTGAAGGGCGCCCGCTTCGGTCTGCCCGAGGTGAAGCTGGGGATTCTGCCCGGCGCGGGCGGCACGCAGCGGCTGCCGCGCGTGGTGGGCGTCGAGAAGGGCTTGCAGATGATGGTCAGCGGCGACCCCATCGGCGCCGACGAGGCGCTCCGGGTCGGGCTCATCGACGAGATCGTGGACGGCGATCTTGCCACCGCCGGCGTGGCCTTCGCCGAGAAGGTGCTCGACGAGCAGCGTCCGCTCCGGAAGATCCGTGACCTCACCGACAAGATCGCGGCCGCCAGGAGCAAGCCGGAGATCTTCGCGGAGTTCCGCAAGAGCGTGGCGCGGCAGACGCGCGGCTTCCGGGCGCCCGAGAGCATCGTCAAGGCCGTCGAGGCGGCGGTCAGCCTGCCGTTCGACCAGGGCATCAAGCGCGAGCGGGAACTGTTCGTCGAGCTCCTCAACTCGCCGGAGTCGAAAGCGCAGCGCTACTTCTTCTTCGCCGAGCGTGAGGCGGCCAAGATCCCGGACGTGCCGCCGGACACGCCGGCCAAGGAGATCAAGAAAGCGGCGGTGATCGGCGCCGGCACCATGGGCGGTGGCATCGCCATGAACTTCGCCAACGCCGGTATTCCCGTCACGGTGGTCGAGGTGGCGCAGGAGGCGCTCGACCGCGGTCTCGGCATCGTGCGGAAGAACTACGAGGCGACGGCGGCCCGCGGCCGGCTGACGCCCGCGGACGTGGAGAAGCGGATGGGCCTCATCACCGGGAGCGTCGACTTCAAGGCGGCGGCGGACGCGGACATCGTCATCGAGGCGGTGTTCGAGGAGATGCCCATCAAGCAGGAGGTCTTCGCCAGGCTCGACGCCGTCTGCAAAGCCGACGCGGTGCTGGCGACCAACACCTCGACCCTCGACGTCGACGAGATCGCCTCGGCCACGAAGCGCCCGGAGAGCGTGATCGGCACCCACTTCTTCAGCCCGGCGAACGTGATGCGCTTGCTCGAGAACGTGCGTGGCCGGAAGTCGTCGAAGACCACGATCGCCACCGCGATGGCCGTCGGCCGCCGGATCGGCAAGGTGCCGGTGCTGGTCGGTGTCTGCTACGGCTTCGTCGGCAACCGCATGCTCCACCAGCGCGGCCTGCAAGCCGAGAAGCTCATCCTCGAGGGCGCCGCGCCGCACCAGGTGGACCGGGTGCTCACCGACTTCGGCTTTCCGATGGGGCCGTTCGCGATGGGCGACCTCGCCGGCCTCGATGTGGGCTGGCGCATCCGGAAGGGCCGCGGCGTGAAGGCCCCGGTGGCCGACCGCATCTGCGAGCTCGGACGCTTCGGGCAGAAGACGGGCGCGGGCTACTTCAAGTACGAAAAGGGTGACCGGACACCGATTCCGGACCTGGAGGTGGAGAAGATCATCGTCGACGTGGCGACGTCCATGAGCATCACGCGCCGCGCCATCTCCGACGAGGAAATTCTGCAGCGACTGCTCTTTCCGATGGTGAACGAGGGCGCCAAGATCCTCGACGAAAAGATCGCTATCCGCCCGAGCGACGTCGATGTGATCTGGGTGTACGGCTACGGCTGGCCCGTCTACCGGGGCGGCCCGATGTTCTGGGCCGACTCGATCGGGCTCAGGGCGCTGCGCGACCGGCTGCTGGAGTTCAAGAAGCAGAGCGGCGACGCCTTCTGGACGCCGGCGCCGCTCCTCGACCGCCTGGTCGGCGAGGGCAGGGGCTTCATCGGCTAGCCGCCCGCGTGGCTCATGGGCCGTCGGGACTCCCGGTCCCGACGCCCGGGACGGATGTAACCTCTCGATATTTCTGGTGGCTCCCTGGAAGGCTCACTCTCCTCGACTATTCGGAATCTGTCAAAAAGATCAATTTGGAGAGAAAAGACAGTCTGCTACTGTGGGAATCAGGTCATTTTTGCGGTCATTGTCACTATTTTGAGGCTGGGAATGTCTTATCTGACGACAGGTGAAGTCGCGAGCAGGTGCCAGGTGTCGGTGGGCACCGTGAAGAACTGGATCGAGGCGGGCCAGCTCGAGGCGTTCCGAACCCCGGGCCGGCACTTTCGCATTCGGGCGAGCGCGCTCCGACGCTTTCAGACGGCCTTCGGGTTTGCCGCCGAGCCCGACGAGGGTCCGAAGATCCTCGTCGTCGACGACCAGCGGGACTTCGTCGATCTCGCTCTGGCGACGCTCAAGGAGCTCCTGCCCGACGCGCGCCTCGAGGGCGCGTGCGGGGGCTACGAAGCGCTCCTGAGGATCGGGTCATTTCAACCCCACCTCCTCGTGCTGGACCTCCGCATGCCCGGGCTGGACGGCTTCGAAGTGTGCCGGCGAGTCAAGGAAACCCCCGAGAGCAAAGGAACAAAGATCGTCGCGATGACGGGATTCGTCGACGACCAGGCCGAGAGCGCGGCACTGGCCTGCGGCGCAGACGCCTTCGTCAGCAAGCGCGCGGGCCTCGTGGCACTCGGTCGTCAGATCAAGTCACTGCTCGCCGCGGACGCGGCTCCGGCCAGGGCGAGATCGCTGCGGAAGCGAGCTCGCGCGACGACCGGACGAACGAAGCCATCGCGAACGAGGACGCCGTTGCGGAAGAAGCGCCGGTGACGCCACCCGCGCGCGGGGTCTTCCTGTCGACGCTGCCGTCCGGGCGGGGTGATCGCCGGCTCGCATGCACCGTCGTGCTGGTCTCCGTCGCGATCTTTCTCACGGCCGTGCCGTTTGCGAAGAAGCCGCTCGCGCCGATATGGGCGTTCATCCCGATGTATGAATCAGCGCTCGTGATCAACGATCTGATCACCGCGGGTTTGCTCTTTGGTCAGTTCGGTATCTTGCGGTCGCGGGCGCTGTTCGTGCTGGCCAGCGGCTACCTGTTCACGGCCTTCATCACCATCCCGCACGCGCTCTCGTTCCCCGGCCTGTTCGCGCCGACCGGTCTCCTCGGCGCCGGGCCTCAGACCACCGCCTGGCTGTACATGTTCTGGCACGGCGGATTCCCGCTCTTCGTCGTCGCGTACGTGCTGCTCAAGGACGCCCGGCGCGAGACTGGCTGGACGCGGGGCCGACCCGGGGTCGCTGTCCTGTCCGGTGTCGCGGCGATTGCCGTCGTCGCGTGTGGGATCACCCTCCTCGTCACGGCGGGACGGGACCTCCTCCCGGCGGTCATCCAGGGCACCCGCTACACCCCGACGATGATTTTTGTCAGCTCGAGCGTCTGGGCACTGAGCCTCCTCGCGCTGGTCGTCCTGTGGCGGCGCCGGCCGCACTCGGTGCTCGACCTGTGGCTCATGGTCGTGATGTGCGCATGGATCTTCGACATCGCGCTGGCCGCGGTCCTCAACTCCGGCCGCTGGGATCTCGGCTTCTACGCCGGCCGGATCTACGGGCTGCTGGCGGCGAGCTTCGTGCTCCTGGTGCTGCTGCTCGAGAACGGCATGCTCTACGCGCGGCTCGTCGAGGCACACGACGCCGAGCGCCAGGAGCGCCAGCGCGCGCAGCGGGCCGAGGAGGCGGCCGCGGCCGCCAACCGCGCCAAGAGCGAGTTTCTGTCACGCATGAGCCACGAGCTCCGCACGCCGCTCAACGGGATCCTGGGCTTTGCCCAGCTCCTGGAGCTCGACGCCCAGAACTCCGAGCAGCGCGAGGGCGTCGAACACATTCTCCGGGGTGGCCGGCATCTCCTCGGGCTGATCAACGAGGTTCTCGACATTGCGCGGATCGAGGCGGGCAAGCTCACGATCTCGCTGGAGCCCGTGCCCGCCGGCGACGTCATCAGCAGCGCGCTCGATCTCGTCCGGCCGCAAGCGGCATCTCGCGGCATCAGGCTGCCGGCGGCCATCGCCTGCGACGGTCACGTCATGGCCGACCGGCAACGCCTTCAGCAAGTGCTGCTGAACCTCCTCTCGAACGCCGTCAAGTACAACCGGGAGGGAGGCACTGTGAGCGTTTCATGCGACCGCGGGCCCGCGGGCCGGTTCCGGCTGACCGTTGCCGACACGGGACCCGGGATCGCGCCCGAAAGGATGCACCGGCTGTTCACACCGTTCGATCGGCTCGATGCGCCGGAGACGAGCGTCGAGGGCACGGGGCTCGGCCTCGCGCTGTCGAAGGGCCTGGTCGAGCTCATGGGCGGCGCCCTGCGGGCCGAGAGCACGCTCGGCCATGGCTCGAGATTCAGCGTGGAGCTCCCGATGGCGGAGAGCCCGACGCGGGCGCTCGGGCGAGCCACGGTTACGATCGCGCTGGAGCCTGACCAGCCCGGCGTGCGCGGCACGGTGCTCTACGTCGAAGACAACCTTTCGAATCTTCGATTGGTCGAGCGCATCGTGACCCGGCGTCCCGGCATCACGCTTCTCTCCGCGATGCAGGGAAGCCGCGGCCTGGAGCTGGCACAGGCGCATCGTCCGGACCTGATCGTCCTGGACCTGCACCTGCCGGACATGTCCGGACAGGAAGTGCTCGCCCAGCTGCGCGCGGAGCCCGCCACCCGGGAGATCCCGGTCGTCATCCTGAGCGCGGACGCGACGCCGAGCCAGGTGAGTCGGGTGCTTCAGCAAGGAGCGCATGCCTATCTGACGAAACCGCTCGTGGTCACACAGTTCCTGACTCTGCTCGACGAGCTCCTGGCCCGAGCGGTGAGGTAACCATGGGGAAAGCAGATCTTACCCAGGCCCGGATCCTCGTCGTCGACGATGAGCCGGCGAACGTACGGCTCCTGGAGCGCATGCTGGGGGACGCCGGCTACTGCCAGGTCCGAGGCACCATGGATTCCCGGCAGGTGCTTGCCCTGTACGCTGAGTTTCAGCCCGATCTGATCCTGCTCGATCTGATGATGCCGTACCTGGACGGGATCGAGGTCATACGGCAGCTTCAGATCCCCGAGGACGTGTTCCTGCCGGTCCTGGTCCTCACGGCCGACGCGACCAGCGAGGCGAAGAAGCGCGCCCTGGAAGCCGGCGCCAAGGATTTCCTGACGAAACCCTTCGACCGGCTGGAGGTGCTGCTGCGAATCAAGAACCTCCTCGACACCCGGAATCTTTACCTCGACCTCGAACGCCACAATCGATCGCTCGAGCAGATCGTCAACGAGCGCACGCAGCGGCTCTTGCAGAGCGAGAAGGTCGCGACCATGGGCTCGCTGCTCGCGGGCGTGGCCCACGAGCTGAACAATCCGCTCGCGGTCGTCATGGGGCAGGCGCACCTCCTGCGCGGGATGGCCACGGACCGCTCGCTGATCGAGCGCGCCGCCAGGATCACCGCCGCCGCCGACCGGTGCGCCCGGATCGTAAGGAACTTCCTCTCGCTGGCCCGCCAGCGGCCGCCTGAGCGGACGGATGTGCGACTCGATCAGGTCGTCCAGGAGGCGGTCGAGCTGCTCGCCTACGAGTTGCGTACCAGCAATGTCGAGGTCGTGCTGGAGCTGGCCGGGGATCTTCCAGTGGTGTGGGCCGACGCTCACCAGCTGCATCAGGTGGTCGTCAACCTCCTGGCGAACGCGCACCAGGCGATGCGCCGCATGGACGCGGGGCGCCGGATCACCATCCGGACGCGGCTCGAGCGCGAGCGCCTCCTCCTGGAGGTGATCGACACGGGGCCCGGCATTCCGGCCGAGATCCAGTCACGGATCTTCGAGCCCTTCTTCACGACCAAGCCCCAGGGCGAAGGCACCGGGCTCGGGTTGTCGCTGTGCAAGCGCATGCTCGAAGAGCACGAGGGCACCATCACGGTCGAGAGCGAGGTCGGCCGGGGGACGACGTTCCGGATCGAGCTGCCGGTGGTGCCTCGCCCGGCCGCGTCGCTCGCGGCCGGGGAGTGCGAGCCGTTGCCCCCGATCGCCGGGAAGGCGATTCTGATCGTCGACGACGAGCCCGACCTCGCCGCCACGCTGGCCGAGGCGCTCGAGCGCGACGGGCATCAGGTCGAGGTCGCGGCTCACGGCACGATGGCCCTGGAGATGCTCGAGCGGCGCGCCTTCGACTTGATCCTCAGCGACACCAAGATGCCCATCCTCGACGGCGAGCGTTTCTACGCCGAGATCGAGCAGCGGTTTCCGCGATTGCGCCATCGAATCGTCTTCGTCACCGGTGACATCCTGAGCCGGGAGAAGCGCGAGTTTCTCGAACGGACCGGCGCTCCGCACATCCTGAAGCCGTTCGACTTGCGCGAGGTGCGTCAGGTCGTCCACCGCATGCTGGTGGACGCCGGTGGCGGCGCACGCCGGGAGAGCGGGCCTGGGGTCCTGACAATCCCGCGCAGCCCGAGCGCGGAGAGCCGTCGATAGCGCGCGGTTCACGATCCTGGCATCGACGACGACCTCGTTCTATCAGGTCCTTCCAGCCCGACAGGTCGGGCCGGTTGCGTCGGGTTCATCCCGAAGCCGTTCGAACCAGGAACACTGCCCGAGCTCGTCGCCGATTTCCTGAGGGCGACGGTTGCCCGAGACCGTCGAGTCACGCCGCGCGGAAGTCATCCCCGGCCCTGAACCGCCCGCCAAAAATTGTCAGGCCTTGCCAATCAGGCTCGGAGCCGATTCGTGAGTGCGTCGCAAGTCCCTGAGAATCCTCGACAGCGGCTTCGTCTGAGATCCGGAATCGTGTGGCATTTCCCGTGCTGTAGACAGACCGGAGAGAGCATGGGACCGCGCGAGACGACCACGGCGCGAACTCGAGAGGCGGGCGACGCCGCATGAAAGTCACGTGCGCCTGGTGCCAGCGTGAAGGACAACCGGCGAGTTTGGGGGAACGGGCGCCGCTCGACGATCCGGCGGAGACTCACGGTATCTGCCGGCGCCACACGCTGGACCTGCTCGACCGCCTGCCGTCACGCTCGTTTCCGGGAGTGCGGCTGCTTCTCGTGGTGAGCTCACGGGAATCGGGCCTGTACGAGCACCTCCAGCGGGAGCTGGCCGGCGTCAGCGGGGTGAAGGTGATGCTGGAGCGGCGGCGGGGCGAGCGGCGGCTCGTGCCGCAGAGCGTGCCCGACGAGCATCGCCGGATCGAGCGCCGCTTGCGTCAGGGCGAGGTCTCCGCCCTCGGATACACGGTGATCCGGTTCGGGCGAGCCTAGCGTTCTCGACGCTCTAGCACGCGGCGGACGAGGACGTGGCGCTGGATCTTGCCGGTCGGCGTGAACGGTAGCTCGTCGAAGACCTCGATCGTTTCCGGGAGCTTGTAGGTCGCCACCCCATCCTTGAGGTACGCCACCACCTCGTCGAGCGCGAGCGCTTGGCCCGGGCGGGGGATCACGCAGAGGCAGTTCCGCTCACCGAGCCGGGGATCGGGCACGCCCACGATGGCGGCATGCAGGATCTTCGGGTGCGTATAGAGAATCTCCTCGATCTCCCGCGGGAAGAACTTCTTGCCGCCCCGGTTGATCATTTCTTTGAGTCTGCCCACGATCCTGACGTTGCCGGCCGCGTCGAACTGCCCGAGATCGCCGGTGCGGAACCAGCCGTCGGCAGTGAAGAGCTCGGCGTTCGCCTGCGGGTTCTTGTGATATCCGAGATGAACCGACGGCCCTTCGGCCGCGATCTCGCCCTCGGCCCCCACCGCAACGTCACGCCCTGCCTCGTCGATCAGTCGGAGCCCGAGCCCGGAGGATACCGTGCCCACGGTTCCCGTGACCGCCTCAGGGTTGTCGCTGAAGCGCGTGTACGTGTGGAAGCCAGTCTCGAGCATTCCGTACAGCTCGATCAGATGACCGCGCATGCGGGCACGGAACTCGCGGATCGTCTCCACCGGACACGAGGCGCCGCCCGTGATGACCACGCGCAGCGAAGAGAGGTCGAACCGGCCGAGCTCGGGCTCGTTCAGCATCGCGATGATCGAGGCGGGCGCCGTGGGAATGTAGGTCACCCGCTCGCGCTGGATCAGCTCGAGCGCGGCGCGGGCGCCGAACTGGTCGAGGAGGACCGCCCGCGCTCCCGCCATCACCGCCTGGACGAGCGTGAGGTAGCCCCAGTTGAGGCCGAGCGGCAGGTAGACGAGGAACACCTCGTCCTCGGTGACGCGCATGTCGCCGTTCAGCGTCCGGCAGGTCGAAAGCGTCGTGTTGTGACTGTGGATCACGCCCTTGGGATTGCCGGTCGTGCCCGAGGTGAAGGCCATCCGCATGACGTCGTTCGCCCCCTGGCCGACGCGTGGGACAACGGCGCCGGCGTCCTCCAGGAGGGCGTCGAGCGACACGAGACCCCGCGTCGAGAGCCCCGGAGCGGCGCCCAGAACGCAGACCGTCTTGAGGTCGGGGAGGCCGGCCCGCAGCTCACCGATCATCCGCACGTAATCGAACCCCTTGAAGCGCGCGGGACACACGAAGGCGCGGCTCTCCGAGAAGCGCAGGATGTAGTCCACTTCGCGGCTCCGGAAGTCCGGCCCGATCTGGTTCGCCACAGCGCCCAGCTGCTCCAGGGCGAAAAAGACGTACGCGAACTCCGCCCAGTTCGGGAGCTGGATCGTGACCACGTCGCCCGCTTCGATGCCGAGCGTTCCGAGCCCGGCCGCCACCCGGTCGACCCGGGTCTTCAGCTCGCCGTAGGTGACGCGGCACCCGCGGTCAACGATCGCAACCCGATCGGGATGGGTTGAGGCCCGACGGGCGAGGATCGTGCTGAAGGTCTCGGGGCCCCAGTGCCCCGACTGCTGGTAGCGCGCGACGAGCTCGTCGGTGAGCCGTGTCTCAAACCCCATGGCGATGCCTCCAAGTCAGCCCGGTCATCCCCCCAGGTAGGCAGCCTTCACGTGCGGGCTCTCGCGTAGCGCTGCGGCGGGGCCGCTCAGCACGATCCGGCCGGTCTCCATGACGTAGGCGCGGGCGGCGACGGCCAGCGCCATCCGCGCGTTCTGCTCGACGAGCAGCACCGCGACCTTCCGGTCACGGTTGATCGACTCGACGATCGTCCGGATCTCCCGGACGATCAAGGGGGCGAGGCCGAACGACGGCTCGTCGAGGACGAGCATCGTCGGGTCGGACATGAGCGCGCGGCCGATCGTGAGCATCTGCTGCTCGCCGCCGCTGAGGGTCCCGGCGAGTTGCTGACGCCGCTCGGCGAGCCGCGGGAACCGCCCGAGGACCTCGGCCAGCGACCGCTCGATGGCGAGCCCGTCGCGCCGCCGGTAGGCGCCCATCCGGAGATTCTCGATCACGGTCATCTGCGGGAACAGCCGGCGCCCTTCCGGCGCGTGGGAGAGCCCGAGAGCCACGATGCGATGCGGCCGCCACCGCGAGATGTCGACCCCGCGGAAGACGACGCGCCCGCCGCTCGCGCGCACGAGCCCGGAGAGCGCGCGCAGGGTCGAGGTCTTCCCCGCGCCGTTGGGACCGATGATCGCGACGATCTCACCCGCCTCGACCGTGACCGAGACGCCGTCGACGGCCGCGACGTTCCCGTAGTGGACACGGAGGTCGGTCAGCTCAAGCACCCGGCTCCTCCGCCCCCAGATACGCCTCGATCACCGCCGCGTTCGTCTGGATCTCACGCGGCGTCCCCTCCGCGATGCGGACACCGTGATCGAGGACCGTGACGGTGTCGCACACCCCCATGACCGCCTTCATGTCGTGCTCCACCAGGAGGACCGTGACGCCTTGCTCGCGCAGTCGCCGCAGGACGCTCGTCGTCTCCGCCTTCTCCTGAGCGGCGAGCCCCGCCATCGGCTCGTCCAGAATCACCAGCTCCGCCCCGGTGGCGAGCACCATGGCGAGGGCGAGTGCCTTCTGGTCCCGATGGGGGAGCGTATCGGCGACCTGGCTCGCGACGGGTCCCAGACCGAGCGCCTCCAGGAGAGTGCGGCCCCGCTCGCGAGCCCGCCGCTCGCGCTCGCGGTACGGTCGGGACCAGAAGAGGGCTGACGCGAGACCGGGCGTCGTCACGAGATGGGCGGCGACGAGCACGTTCTGGAGCACGGTGTACTCCCGGAACAGCGTCGTGGCTTGGAACGTGCGCGCGATACCGCGCCGGCAGATCTCCGACGGGCGAAGCCCCGACGTCCGCTCGCCCTTGAAAAAGACCTCGCCGGCGGTCAGCGGAATCACGCCGGTGATCAGGTTGAAGACCGTGCTCTTGCCCGCGCCGTTGGGACCGATCAGGCCGTGGATCGCGCCCCGCGCGACGGTCATGAAGAGATCGGCGACGGCCAGCAAGCCGCCGAACCGCCGGGAGACTCCGCGCAGCTCAAGGAGCAAGGCCGACTCCCGCAGCTGCGGGCGCCCTTCCGCGCAGTCTCCGGAGAAGGCGCCGGGCCGTGCCCGGAAGGGCCACCAGTCCCTCGGGCGCGAAGAGCATGGTGAGGATGAGAACGGCGCCGAAGACGAGGATCTCGTAGTGGTGGAGCTCGCGCAGGAGCTCGGACGCGATGGTCATGAGGATGGTCCCAACCACCGGCCCCCAGACGCTCCCCGTGCCGCCGATGACGGTGAAGACGACCAGCAGCACCATCGGCTCCAGGCCGAAGTCGCTGGAGTGAAGGACCTGGCGGAAATGGGCGAAGAAGACGCCGGCGAGCCCGGCAATGAAGCTCCCGAGAACGAAGGTGGTCAGCTTGTAGCGAAAGACGTTCACGCCCAGCGTCTCGGCCAGGAGGTCGGCCTGGCGGATGGCGCCGGCCGTGAGGCCGAAGCGCGAATGGTCGAGGCGGACGAGGGCGAGCGCGACCCCGACGCAGAGCACGGCCATCAGGCCGTACAGCTCGAGCTTTCCGTGGAAGGCGAGCCCGAGCAGCCGGTCGGGCTTGGGAATTCCCACCAGCCCCGAGGGGCCCCCGAACAGCCCCTCGAAGAAATTATTGAAGAAGAGCCGGACCACCTCCGAGAAGGCGAACGTGATGAGGAAGTAGTAGGGGCCGCTCACACGCAAGGCGACGCTGCCGATGGGTACGGCGAGCGCGGCGGCCACGAGCGGACCGATCCAGAGCGTGGCCCAGAAGGACAGCCCAACCCGCGTCACCAGCAGGGCCGAGGCGTAGGCTCCGATCCCCATGAAGGAGATGTGAGCCATGTTGATCTGTCCCGTGCTCACCTGAAGGCGAAAGCTCATGGTCAGCGTGAGGTTCATGAGGATGGTGGTAGCGACGTCGAGGTAATAGGAGTCGCGCGTCACGAGGGGCAGGACGGCGGCGGCGAGGGCGATGAGGGCGATGCCGGCGGAAGGGACGCCGCCGCTGCGGCTAGGCTCCACCGACGAGCCCCCGCGGTCGGACGAGCAACACCGCGATCACCATGAGGAAGCCGAGGATGTTGACGGCGGCGCTTCCCATGAAGAGCGCGCCGAGCCCCTCGACTCCGCCGAGGAGTAGACCGCCGAGGACGGCGCCAGGGAGGCTTCCCATCCCACCAACGATGATGATGATGAAGGCCTTCACCACGGGCAGCGCGCCCATGGTCGGACTCACCGCGAAGACCGGGGCCAGGAGGCCGCCCGCGCCCCCGGCCAGCGCGCAGCCGACGCCGAAGCCGAGGGCGGCGACCGCCTCGATGTTCACGCCCTGGAGCGCGGCGCCGTCGGCATCCTGGGCCACCGCCCGCATGGCGCGGCCCGGCCGGCTCAGGCGCAGGAAGAGATAGAGGGCAACGATGAGGACGATGGCGGAGAGCGTCACCACCAGCCGCTCGACCGAGATTACCAGCCCGAGCACGCGGACGATCCCGGAGAAGGCGGACGGCACCGGTTTGTCGAGCACCCCGAAGGCGAGCTGTGCCCCCGCCTGCATGACCCAGAGAAGCCCCAGGGACACGATGAAAGCGTTGAGGGCCTTGCCCCGCAGATCGTGGAAGATCAGCCGCTCGGCCACCACGCCCGCGAGCCCGACCGTCAGGATCGCCAGGCCGAGGGTGGCGAAGTAGTTCAGGCCGAAGAGCGCGTAGGCGTAATAGGTGACGTAGCCTCCGAGCATGTAGAACTCGCCGTGGGCGAAGTTGATGATCTCGAGGATGGAGAAGATGAGGGTGAGACCGAGGGCGACCAGCACGTAGACCATCGCCAGGCCGAAGCCGTTGAGAAGTGCCTGGACGAGGAGGTCAATCGACACTGGTCGCCCGCGACACTCCCTATTTCTTCAGCGCGGCCGGCAGCACCTGGGCGATATCGACCACCTTGCCGTCGCGGATCTCGCTGATGACGACCGGGTAGAGGAATTGCCGGTCGATGCCGTACGTCTCCTTGCCGCCGAGGACCAGCCGGCCCCACACGGTGTCGAAGGGCTTCTGGGTCAGCGCGGCCAGGACCTTGTCGGTGTCGAGCGAGCGCGCATCCTGCATGGCCTTGGTGAACACGTCGAAGGCCGCGTAGTTGGCGACGGCGATGACGCCGGGCACCTCCTTGTAGCGCTTCTCGTACTCCTCGCCGAACCGCCGCACGGTCGCGCTGACGAAGTCGCTCTTCACGTTGATGTTCGCGGGACTCCAGACGCCCTCGGCGGCCTCCTTGCCGGCGATGCCGACGAGGGTCACCGGGTTCACACCCGCGGTCCAGCCCTTCGGTCCTTTGAAGCCGAGCTCCCGGGCTTGCTTCAAGATCAGCCCGGCTTCGCCGGGCGGCGCCGCCGCCACGTCGAGCATGTCGGGCTTGGCCGCCAGTATCTTGGTGAGGATAGGGTAGAAGTCCTTGGTACCGCGCTCGTAGTATTCGTCGGCGGCGACCTCGAAGCCGAGCCCCTTCAGGGCCTTGACCACCGCGGTGTTGGTGTCCTTGCCGCTTGTGTCGTTCGGTGAGATCGCGGCCACCCGCTTGATTTGCGGGTGCTTCTCCTTGACCCAGCGGTAGAAGGGCTCGGCCACCTCCCACTGGCTCAGCATGGCCCGGAACGAGTGCGGCTTGTCCGGACCCAGGTTGCTGGTGCCCCAGCACACGAACGAGAACAGGACCTTCTCGGGTTCCGTCACGGTCTGGACCGCGTTACAGGTCGCGCCCACGGCGTTGCCGATGATGTACTTCACCTTGTCCTGGAACACGAGCTTGTTGGCGGCAGTCGCCGCATCCGCGGCGAGCGCCTTGTGGTCGTAGCTCACGAGCTTGATCCGGTAGACGTCGCTGCCGACCTTGAGCCCGCCGCCCTTGTTGATCTCCTCGGCCCTCATCTCGGCGCCCCGCACCAGCTCGACGCCGTACGAGGCGGCGCCGCCCGAGAGCGGGCCCAGCACTCCGATCGTGAGCGTCTTGTCCTGGGCCGCGCCGGGTGTTGTGGTACCGGCGGTCGCCGCCAGTGCCATCACGACGACGGCCGCGATGCCTCCTCGGATCCTCATGGTCGCCTCCTTCCTCCTTCTGTTCGCCGTGCCGCTTGCTCGCGGGCTCCCACGCCCGCCGCGAGCCCGTCGAGTCTCGCGCGGTCGGCGACGGTATTCAAGTCCTGCGCGGCGCAGACCGTTCTTGACCACCACACCGGAGCGCAGATAATCTCGACACGCCTGTCCGTGCGGTACACCAGCCAGCTCCGGGAGGCTTCCATGAAGTGTCGGCGGTGCCGAAAGGACCCCAGCGCCCGGTTCTGCGAGGACTGTGGAGCCCGCCTCGATGTCACCGAGCTCGGGGAAGCGGAGCAGCGTGTCTCCTGGGTGCTGGAGCACGTCTCCGACGTCGTCTCCGTAGTCGGCCAGGACGGGATCATTCAGTACGAGAGCCCGTCCGTCGAGCGGCTGCTCGGATGGCGGCCCGAGGAGCTCCTGGGCAGGCACGTCCTCGACTACGTCCACCCCGACGACGTGGCCCACGTCAGTGCGGCCATCGCTCGCCGGATCGCGGACCCGGCGCCCGTCAATCCGCCGACCGAGTTCCGGGTGCGGGCGCGTGACGGCTCCTGGCGCGTCCTGGCCGCCATGAGCCGGGTCACGCGGGATGACGGGGGCGCCGTGAGCCTGGTAATCACCTCGCGCGATGTGACGGAGCAGCGAGCGCTCGAGGATCGGTTGCGCCAGGCGCTGCGCATGGAGTCGATCGCGCAGCTGGCGACGGCCGCCGCGCACGAGATCAACAATCCGCTGGCGGTGCTCCTCGGACATCTCGCCATCTTGGACAAGAACGCCCCGCCGAGCCTCCGCATTGGAAAGATGGTCGAGGCCGCGAAACGCATCCGGGACATCGTGGAGCGTATGACCCGAATCAGTCGGGTGGAGGTGGTCCGGCCGGCGTCGCCGGCGCTCCCGGAGATGCTCGACATCTGGAAGTCGAGCGAGGCGGGTGAAGCGCCGCGCCCCGGTGAGGCGGGGAGGTGAGGCGGATCGGCACCCGTGAGAAAATGTCGACGGGACGATGAACGCGAGCACCGCCAGGAGGAACCCAGCGTGCGCCTTGGCAGTTTAACCAGGCAAATCCCAAGGAGGAGCCATGCCCACCAAACGCGCCGTGATCCGAAGTCTCGTCCTGACCGCCCTGGCCGTCCTGGCCCTGGCCAGCGCTGCTGCCGCTCTCGAAGTTGGGCAGAAAGCCCCTGACTTCGCGCTGAACGGAACCGATGGCAAGCCGGTCAAGCTTTCCGACCTGACGGCCAAGGGTCCCGTCGTCATCTATACGTTCATCGCGGCGTTCACCCCGACCTGAACCCGTGAACTGAACGGCTTCGAGGCGGCCCTGCCGCAGTTCGAAGCCGTGGGCGCCCAGGTCGTGGGCGTCAGCACCGATCACCACCTTGCTCTGGCCGCGTGGCAGAAGGATCAAAAATCCAAGCAGCTCCTCCTCTCTGATTTTCGCCGGCAGATGCTCCCCGCCTATGACGCGATGCAGACGGACCAGGCGAGCCCGGTCTATCGCTACGCGAAGCGGGCGTACTTCATCATCGACAAGAGCGGAACTGTCAAATTCATCAAGGTCATGGACAGCCCGCTGAATATCCTCGAGCCCGCTGAAGTGCTGGCGGCGGTCAAGGCTGCGGCTCCATAACCGCGGGAGGGACGTCGGTGGCAACTCTTCGGGTCGCGCTTCTGGTGAGCCTGATCGCGACGGTCGGCGCAGCCTGCGCGGGCAGTGGTGCCAACCCACCGCTGACCATGACGGCCACGACGTTGATGCTCGGCTGGGAGCAACACTTCACGCTCGAGTGGGCGGCTGATCAGGGGCAGAACGGCGCCCGCCGCGTCAGTGGCTACGTCTACAACCGGCATGGCGAGTACGCGCTGGACCTCCGCCTGCTCGCACAGGCCCTGGATCCTTCGGGCGCCGTGATCGGTCAGCGCATCGCGTGGGTGCCTGGAGGCGTGGGCGGCTCCGGGCGCGCCTACTTCGAGGTTCCGAATCTGCCGCCGGCCAATTCGTACCGAGTCAGCGTCTGGGACTACACCTGGGCCCAGGGCACGGGCGACAAACACTGATGGCCCGGGACTGAGCCCGTCAGAAGCGGAACGCACCGGGACCCTGGGGCGCTTGGCGAACGAGCTCCACGGGTCCCTGCGGCTCCCAGCTCATTTGAGACGTCCCGACGCCGGCCAGCCGGTGCTCGCCGAGACGTGTCAGCGTGATCTGCCCACCGTTGACCGTCACGGGCTCGAGAACGAGGGTGAGCCTCCTGTTCGAGTCCCCGAGACGCCCTTGAACGTTGACGGAGATTGCCTCACCCCGGACGGTGAAGGTCAGGACACCGGACACGCCGGGCAGCTCTCGTCCAAGCACGTGCCATGAGCCGAGGGAGACACCGTCGCCGGGTGAAGCTTCGTGCTGCTCCAGGACGAGGAGAGTCAGGGGAGCGCCGCCCCACGTTCCCGTCCACGTCCCCCTGAGATCTGGTGCCGGCCCCGCCGGCATCGTGAGCGGGGTCATCGTCGAGCAAGCGCCCAGCAGCGCCGTGAGGGCGACGACGAGTCCGTTCCGCCGCGGCTTCATCGCTGTCGAATATACTCACACTTGACGCACATCGTCTTCGAGCGGATGCTCTGGCGCATCGAGGGACCCGCCTAGCCATGGGAGAAACGCAAATGCGTCCCTATTATAGGGATAAGGATTCCGCGACGACGCCGTCATCCCTGCCCATCGTCGTGCTGGTCGTGGCCGCCCTCTTGACTTTCGGTGTAGCCCAGGACGTTGCCGGCCAGGCGACCCCGGCCGGAGAGGTCATCATCGCGTGGCACGTCACCATCGCCCCGACCTGGTTCGATCCGTCGACCGCCCCGCCCCAGATCACTCCGTTCGGGATGCTCTACGCCTTACACGATGCGCTGGTGCGGCCCCTGCCGGGGAAGGGCAAGATGTCCCCGAGCCTCGCCGAGTCGTGGTCGGAGAGCCCTGACGGGCTGGTGTACGAGTTCAAGCTGCGCCGCGACCTCAAGTTCCACAACGGTGACCCCGTGACCACCGAGGACGTGAAGTTCAGCTTCGAGCGTTATCGGGGGGCGGGAGCCAAGGAGATCCAGGCGCGCGTCCAGCGGGTGGACATCGTCGATCCTTTGACGGTTCGCTTTTATCTGAAAGAACCCTGGCCGGACTTCATGACCTTCTACGGGACCACGGCCACGGCCGCCGGGATCGTCGTCCCCAAGAAATACGTGACCCAGGTCGGGGACGAAGGCTTCAGACGACACCCGATCGGGGCCGGCCCCTACCGTTTCGTGAGCCACAAGCCCGGCATAGAGGTGGTGGTCGAAGCCTACACCGGGTACTGGCGCCGCGTGCCGTCCGTCAAGCGGTTCGTCATGAAGAGTGTCCCCGAAGGAACCACGCGGGTGGCGATGCTGAAGAACGTCGAGGCGGACATCGCCTACGCGCTCGATGGCGAGGACGCCCTGAACGTAAGACGAGACCCGCGACTGCAGCTGGTGCCGTCCAAGCATGCCTCCATCTACTGGATCGAGTTCGCCGAGCAGTGGGATCCCAAGTCGCCGTGGCACGACAAGCGGATGCGGCTGGCGGTCAACTACGCGCTGAATCGCCAGTCGATCAACGAGGCCTCGTGTCTCGGCTTCTGTCCCCCGGCCGGCGTCATCGTGCCCCGGGTCATGGAGTTTGCGCTGCAGGCTCCGGTGCCGCCCTATGATCCGCAGAAGGCCAAGCAGCTGCTTGCCGAGGTCGGCTATCCCAACGGGATCGACGCCGGGGACTTCGTGCCCATACCCCCGTTCTTCACGACGGCCGAGGCCGCGGTGAACTACCTGGGCGCGGCGGGCATCCGGGTGAAGATCCGGCCCATGGAGCGCGCGGCCTTCTACGCAGCCTGGCGGGAGAAGAAGCTGCGCGGCTTGTTCATGGTGGCCGCGGGGAACTCGGGCAACGCGGCGAGCCGCGTGGAGGCCTTCATGTACTCCAAAGGGAGCAACGCCTACGGGGGCTATCCCGACCTCGACGACCTGTTCCACCAGCAGGGGCGGGAGCGTGATTACGCCAAGCGCGAGGCGCTGCTCCATCGCATCCAGCAGCTCACGATCGACCGGGTCATGTTCGCGCCGATCATGGACTACCGTACGCTGAGAGGAGTCGGGCCGCGGGTGGCCGAGCACATGCTCGACGCGCAGCATCTGATACCGTTCCCGGCCTACGAGGACGTGCGCCTCAAGAGCCAGTAACGGAGCGGGCGGACGTCGGGCTCGGCGCTGAACCCGAGAGCTTGACGGGGGCTCAGTCTTTCTCTAGCTTCGTCACTGGCGATACTTATGTACGCGGCATACTTCGGGCTCACCGAGCGACCGTTTTCCCTGGCGCCTGATCCGCGCTACCTCTATCTGAGCGACGTTCACCGCGAGGCCCTCGCCCACCTGCTTTACGGGCTCGGCGAGGGCGGCAGCTTTGTGCAGCTCACGGGCGAGGTGGGCACGGGCAAGACCACGGTCTGCCGCGCCCTGCTGGAACAGCTGCCCCCGGACGTCGACGTCGCGATGATCTTCAATCCCCGGCTCACCTCGGTCGAGCTGCTCGCCGCGGTGTGCGACGAGCTGCGGGTCTCGTACCCGTCGGGGACCACGAGCCTCAAAGTCCTGGTCGACGCGCTGTCCCAGGCGCTGCTCGACGCTCACGCGCGCGGCCGGCGGACCGTGCTGATCATCGACGAGGCTCAGAATCTGAGCGCCCGCGTGCTGGAGGAGATTCGCCTCCTGACGAATCTGGAGACGACGAAGGAAAAGCTCCTTCAGGTCATTCTGATCGGTCAGCCCGAGCTGGCCGAGCTCCTGGCCCGGCGCAACCTCCGGCAACTCGCCCAGCGCGTGACCGCGCGCTATCACCTCAGGTCGTTCACCGAGGAGGAGACGCGGAGATACGTGCAGCATCGGATGGAGATCGCGGGCCAGCGGCAGCCAATCTTCACCCGGCTCGCCGTGCACGCGGCCCACCGCCTGTCGCGCGGGGTCCCGCGTCTGCTCAACACCATCTGCGATCGCGCCCTGCTCGGCGCCTATGCGACCGGGCAGACGCGGGTCAAGGAGAGCATCGTCCGCCGAGCCGCGAGGGAGGTGCTCGGTCGGCGGGCTCGCAGGCGCCGGTGGATGGTGGCGACGGCGACCGCGGCTCTCGTCATCGCTGCGGGTGGCACGATCGCATTGTTGGCTTCACGAGGGCTCCCCTCCCTCGGAGCCTGGCCACTGCGCGCCGAGACGACCTCGTCGACGCTGGCGCCGGCGGTGGGGGCCGCGCCGGCCGAGCCGGCAAGACCGGCGCCTACGCTCGCGACGATCCTGGGAGATCCGGCGGTGACGGCCGACAGGGGGAGCGCCTTTGTGAATCTCTACGCGCTCTGGCACCTGGACGCCCGTTCCGGGGCGGCCGAGCCTGGCTGCGGGGCTGGCCGCGCGGCCGGCCTTCGCTGCCTCGCTCGAACGGGAACATGGACGGTGTTGCGTCGCCTCGATCTCCCGGCGATCCTCGAGCTCGCGACGCCCGACGGCAAGAAGCACCACGTCGTCCTGACCGGCCTCGACGGCGAGCGGGCGACGCTCCAGATCGGCGAGCTGCGGGTCACGCTGCCGACCGTCGAGATCGAGCGCTTCTGGGACGGCCCGTTCGTGATGGTCTGGAAGTCTCCCGTCGACGGCCCACTGCCGCTCCAGCCGGGCATGCGCGGGCGCGACGTCGTCTGGCTCCGCCGGCAGCTCGGCGCGGTCGACGGCCGCGCGGCGCCGGCGAGCGCGGGCGAGCCCTACGACGAGGAGCTCAAGCGACGCGTGGCGGCCTTCCAGCAGATCGAGTCGCTGACGCCCGATGGAATCGCCGGCGAGGAGACGCTCGTTCGCCTCGCCGCGGCAACGCCGGGCGGGAACGGCCCGTCGCTCACGGCGGTGCGGCGGTAACCATGTCCTACATCCTCGACGCGCTCACGAAGGCTGCTCAGCAGCGAGACCGCCAGATCCCGGTCGTGCAGCGGCTGCTGTCTCCCGGACCGACCCCGAGATCGCCCTGGACTCGCTGGCCCGGCCGCCTGCTGGTGGCGCTGGTGTTGAATGCGGGCCTCGTGGCGGTGTTGCTCGTCTGGTGGCTGCGTCCCGTCCCCATCGCGGCGCCTCCGGACCCGACGCCCGTGATCTCGGTACCTGCGCCGAGCCCGCCTGCGGCGGAGCCCTCGCGGACCATCAGGCTCGAGCCGCCGCCGAGGCCCGACATCCAGGCCGAGCAGCCGACACCAAGAGGGCGCCAGGGGATCGATGACGCGCTCCCGATTACCGCAAGTCCGAAAGCACCGCCGCCGGCTCCTCGCTCGTCGGTGTCAGTACCCCGGCCGGCGCCGGCCGTGACGCCGCCCGCCGCGGCGGCAGGACCGGCGACTCCTGCCGAGCGAGCCGGGCTCAAGCTCGAGGCGTTGATCTACTCGGATCTGCCGGCGCAACGAATGGTCTTCATCAATGGGCGCCGCTACGCCGAAGGCGATGTGATCGACGGTCGGCTCCGCGTCGAGGAGATCCAGGAAGACGGCGTCGAGCTCAGCGACCAGGGGCGACGCTTCACGCTCCGCGTCGCGCGCTGAGGAGGGTTCCATGAGCGAGCGAATTCGCCTTGTCGTCGACGGCAAACCGCGCGAGCTCACTGCCGATCCGGCCATGCCGTTGCTCTACGCGTTGCGCGCCGACCTGGCGCTCAACAACCCGAAGTTCGGCTGCGGCCTCGCCCAGTGCGGCGCCTGCACCGTGCACGTCGACGGACGGCCGACGCGCTCCTGCGTCACACCGGTCGGCGCCGTGAAGGGCAAGAAGATCACGACGCTCGCCGGCCTCGGCACACCGGAGCGGCCACATCCGCTGCAGACCGCCTACATCGGTGAGCAGGTCCCGCAGTGCGGCTACTGCCTGTCGGGTTGGGTGATGACCGCCGCGGCCCTGCTCCGCGACACTCCGAAGCCGAGCGACAAGCAGATCCGGCAGGCCCTGGCCGGACTGAAATGCCGCTGCGGGACGCACATGGCCATCCTGCGCGCCGTCAAGCGCGCGGCCGGCGCGAAGGCATAGGAGGCGGCCATGACACCGGCGCCACTCTCTCGACGCGAGTTCCTCAAGGCCGGAGCGCTCGTCATCAGCTTCATCATGCCCGGAACGGTCGGCGGAACGCTGGGGCGGGCGAGCGCTACGACGGGCGGTAAGCCGCCCCTCACGCCCGACGAGCTCGATTCGTGGATCGCCGTGCTCCCCGACGGTCGCGTCACCGCGTTCTTCGGCAAGATGGACATGGGCCAGGGTGTCGACGTGGCGATCGCCCAGATCGTCGCCGACGAGCTGGACGTGGCGTTCGATCGAGTCGTCGTCGTCATGGGCGACACCGCGTTCACCTGCAACCAGGGCGGCGCGTCCGGCAGCACCGGCGTGCAGCGCGGTGGCGTCACCCTCCGCTACGCGGCCGCCGAGGCGCGCCGCATCCTGCTCGAGCGAGCGGCCGAGAGGTTCTCGGTGGAGGTGGCACAGCTCACCGTGCGAGACGGCGTCGTCTCGGTCGCCGGCGATCCGCGGCGTCGGGCGAGTTATGGCGAGTTGATCAACGGCCGGCACTTCCATCACAAGCTCGAGTGGAACAAGCAGTACGGTAACCCGCTGCTGGCGAAGGGACTGGCGATACCCAAGACGGCGTCCGAGTACAGGATCGTCGGGACATCGATACCGCAGCGGATCGTCGCCGACAAGGTATTCGGCGCGCTCCCGTACGTCACCGACGTCAAGGTCGACGGTATGCTCCATGCGCGCGTTGTGCGGCCGCCGACGGCCGGCTGCGCCCCGGTCACGGTCGACGAGTCGTCGATCGGCGGCATTCCCGGGGCTCGGGTCATCCGCGAGAAGGAGCTGGTGGCCGTGGTCGCTGAGCGCGAGTGGGACGCGGTGCGCGCGGCGGCCACGCTCAAGGTGACCTGGGCACAGCCCTGCACGCCGTTCCCACCGATGGAGACGCTGTACGATCACATCCGCCAGGCGAAGCCGATCGGCGGTGGAGTCCCCGTCAACAAGGGTGACGTGGACGCCACGCTCAAGACCGCGCATCGGGTGATCGAAGCGGAGTACGAATGGCCGCTGCAGTCGCACGCGAGCATGGGCCCGGCGTGCGCGGTGGCCGACGTGCGCGCGGATCAGGCGACGCTGTGGACGGGCTCGCAGAAGCCGCACTACGGCCGGAACGGTGTCGCGAAGCTGGTCGGTCTGCCGCCGGAGAAGGTCCGCGCGGTCTGGGTTCCGGGCCCGGGATCGTACGGCCGCAACGATGCCGGCGACGCCGCGCTGGATGCGGCGCTCCTGTCGAAGCTCGCCGGCCGGCCGGTGCGCGTCCAGTACATGCGTCACGAGGGTACCGGCTGGGATCCGAAAGGGCCGGCGGCCGTCTACCGCGCTCGCGCCGGGCTCGACGCGCAGGGCACCGTCGTCGCGTACGACTTCTTGGGCAAGGGGTTCACCCGCCAGGACGTGGCGACGACCGAGAGCGACCCCAAGGACACGCTCGCCGGACAGCTGACCGGCTACGCGCCGAAGCCGACGGTGATCTTCCAGGTGCCAGCCGAGGCGTACGACTTCGCGAACAAGCGCTGCGGCTGGGAGTGCATCGCGCCCCTGCTCGATCGCGGCTCGCCGCTGCGGACCGGGCACCTGCGCGATCCGCTGGGCCCCGAGACGCACTTCGCGAGCGAGTCGTTCATCGACGAGGTGGCGCATGCCGCTGGCGTCGATCCGGTCGCATTCCGACTGAAGTACGTGAGCGACCCGCGCCACGTCGCCGTCATCACGGCGGCCGCCGCAAAGGCCAGCTGGACCGCGCGTCCCTATCCAAACCCGCGGCGGGGCCGGGGCAACGTGATGACCGGCCGCGGCGTCTCCTACACCGAGCGTAACGGCACCATCGTCGCGGTGGTCGCGGAAGTAGAAGTGGATCGTCGCAGCGGACGGGTGTGGGCGAAGCGGTTCACCGTGGCGCACGACTGCGGGCTCATCATCAACCCGAAGGGACTCGAGCTCACCATCGAGGGCAACGTGGTGCAGGCGGTATCGCGGACCTTGTTCGAGGAGGTCGCGTTCGACCGCGATCGGGTGCTGAGCGTCGACTGGGCTAGCTATCCCGTCCTGGAAATCCAGGACGCGCCCGAGCGGATCGACATCGTGTTGATCAACCGGCCCGACGTTGCGTCCTCCGGCGCGGGCGAGCCGTCGACGCGCACGGTCCCGGCGGCGATCGCCAACGCGATCTTCGACGCGACTGGAGTACGTCTCCGGCGCGTGCCGATCACACCCGAGCGGGTCAGAGCGGCGCTGGCGCGAGCCTGACGGCCTCGACGGGGCGCATCCCTCTGGGCCGTGCACCGGGACTCGATGCGCTCCAAGGTGGGGTACACTCCCTCCGAAGATCGAATGAGGCGTTCGGGCGCGCGGAGGTGGCGATGAGGATCGGGGTGGTATTTCCCCAGGTCGAGATCGGGCAGGACCCGAGCGCGATCCGGGACTATGCGCAGGCGGTCGAGGCGATGGGCTACACGCACGTGCTCGTGTTCGACCACGTGCTCGGCGCAAACCCCGAACGTCCCGGCGGCTGGAAAGGGCCCTACACCTTTCGGCACACGTTCCACGAGCCGCTGGTCCTGTTCGGATTTCTGGCCGCCGCCACCCGACGTCTGGAGCTCGTCACCGGCATCCTGATTCTTCCGCAACGCCAGACGGCGCTCGTGGCCAAGCAGGCGGCGACGGTGGACGTGCTCTCCGGCGGACGGCTCCGTCTGGGCGTCGCCGTCGGGTGGAATGCGGTGGAGTTCGAAGCGCTCGGCGAAAGCTTCAGGACCCGCGGCCGGCGCATCGAGGAGCAAATCGAGGTCATGCGTGCCCTCTGGACGAAGGATCTCGTGCGCGTGCAGGGCCAGTGGCACAGCATTCCCGACGCGGGGATCAATCCACTCCCGGTGCAGCGCCCCATTCCGGTTTGGATGGGAGGTGAGAGCGACGTCGTGGTCCGCCGGGCCGCGCGAGTGGCCGACGGCTGGATGCCGCATTTCCGTCCGGGGTCCGCGGCGCAAACCGTCGTGGACCGAGTCCACGGGTACGTCAAGGAGGCCGGGCGAGCGCCGGTGGACTTCGGGATCGAGGGCCGCTTCGCCCTGTCGCAGGTGCCTGCGGCGGAATGGGCGCAGGAGATGGCCGCCTGGCGTGGCATGCGCGGGATCACGCACCTCTCGGTACACACCGTCGGTCTGGGGCTCCCGACCCCCGCTGCGCACGTAGAGATGCTCGAGCGATTCAAGAAGGAAGCGCTCGGCTAGTTCGGGGTCCTGACCCGAGGACTCGCGCTGTCCCGCTCGCACTGGTACGATGACGTCGTGGTGAGCCGGATCGCGGCGAAGGCGATGGGCGATGTTCGCAGCGGGAGGATTCTGCGCCGGCTGCTGCCGTGCTTCCTGGCGCTGGCTTTCCTGGTCTTCGACGCCGCTCCCGGCTCAGCCCAGTGGCCGGAGGTGGAGCGCTGGCTCGATGGCTCCCAGCCACTCACGCTCGGGCTGGGGACGTCCCGCTTTCGCGGTACCCTCGGTACGAAGCCGGTGATCGCGATCGAGGATTCGTCGTACGGCGGCGCTCCGTACCGGCTCATCGACTCGGATCTGTACGGCACGGCCATCTCCTTCGACCTCAAGCTGCGGTGGCCGCCCTTGTCGGCCATGGGGACCTCGGGCCTCGGGGCGGTGGAGCCGTATTTTTCATTCGGGCCGACGCTCTTCGTTGCTGGCTCCGACAACGCGCTGCGCCTGGGTCAGCCCGGGTCGAGGTCCGAGGGCGCGATGTCTCTCGGTCTCAGCTGGGGCGCGGGGCTCTCATGGCGGTTCACCCGTAACGCGGAGCTGTTCGGCGGGTACCGGTTCATGCAGTACGGCCGGGAGAGCGCCTTCTCGCGCGGCGAGCGATCGTCGCCGGAAACGGACCTGATCGGTCACGACTTTCTCTACGGCATCTCCGTCCGGTTCTAGCGTCGTCGAAGAATGGCTCAATTTCCCGTAGCGAGGAGCTTCCATGGAATCTCGAAGTCTGGGCAAGACAGGTCTCACGGTGTCCACCCTCGGGTTCGGGTGCGGCAACGTCGGCGGGCTGATCATCCGGGGGACGCCCGCGGAGCGAGAGCGCGGTGTCGCCAGGGCCATGGAGCTCGGTGTCAACTACTTCGACACGGCGCCGTCGTACGGTGACGGCGAGTCCGAACGGAACCTCGGGCAGGTGCTGAAGGCGCTGAGAGCGCAGGTGCACGTCGGCACGAAGTTCCGTCTCGATCCGCGCGATCTGGCGGACATCCCCGGGGCCATCGCCCGTTCGCTCGACGAGAGCCTGCGCCGGCTCGGCATGGAGCGCGTCGATCTGTTTCAGCTCCACAATCGGATCGAGCCGGCGCGCGGTGCCGGCGCCTTGAGCCTCGGCGACGTGCTGGGCGAGGTCGTGCCCACCGTGCAGAAGCTCCGCCAGCAGGGGAAGGTGGGGTTCTGCGGGATCACCGCGCTCGGCGAGACGACCGCGCTGCACCGGGCGATCGACGCCGGCGCGCTCGACACGGCGCAGGTCTGCTACAACCTGCTCAACCCCAGCGCGGGCCTCGCCGTCCCACCGGGCTTTCCGGCCCAGGACTTCGACGGGCTCCTGGGGCGTGCGCGCCAGGCCCGGGTGGGCGTCATCGTCATCCGCGCGCTGGCGGCTGGAGCCTTGAGCGGCGTCGAGACCCGTCACCCCATCGCAGTTCCCTCGGTGGACCCGATCGCAACGGCCCCGGACTACCGCACCGACGTATCGCGGGCGCAGCTGCTCGGCGCGCTCGTGCGGGAGGGACACGCGGCGAGCCTGATCGAAGCGTCGCTACGTCTCGCGGTCGGATCGGATGCGGTCTCGACGATCCTGGTCGGGTATTCGAGCCTGGAGCATCTCGAGGCCGCCGCGGCGGCGGTGAATCGGGGACCGCTCCCCCGAGCGGCGCTCGATCGTCTCACGTCGCTCTGGTCCAGCCTCGCCGGGCGCTGAGGTGGGGCGACGTGCCGGCGACCGCGTGAGCGGGGGAGCGCGCGTCTAGGCTCGGGTGACGCGCACGATCGCCCAACCGAACGTCCGCACGCGCTCGTCGATGTCGGGCCGGGTGCGCCGGCCGCTGGTGCGCTGGTCGACCATCCACGGGGACTGCTGCTGCCGTCGCTCGCTCGTCCGGCGGTCGAATATCACCTCGGCCCAGTCGACGTCGGCAAACGCTCGCTCGAGGTAGCTGTGGTAGTTCGCCGCGCGGCGGGAGACGACGAAGAGGAGCCGGTGCCGCCACTGCCGCAGGACGTGGGTGACGTTGAGCACCCGGATCAGCTCGCCGAGGCTCGTGTGAATCACGCCCGCGTCACCGCCGTTCACCCGCGTCACCATGCCGATTTGATCGACCCGCAGACGGCTCGAGCGGCCATCCTGCGTCGTGAACTCGATCCATTTTTCGGCGGGGTCGTCCATCGTTCTCCCCCTGAGCAAGATGCTCCGGGGAGACACGCTAGCAACCACCCGATCCGGCCCGCGAAGGAAATCGGACACGCGAGAGGTTGGCGCTGCCGACGACGAAAACTACCGGATCTGGTGGCTTGTCACGCCAGGACCCTAACGCCGGACGCGGCTGTTCACGAGCGCGCCCCACGTCGCGACGATGAAGGGCACGAGGTAGGTGAGCGGGGCCTTCCACACGAGGGCGCCGGGCCATTCGGCACCGAGCAGCACGTCACCCTGGTTGATGGCGAGCAGGAGCGTGCCCACGACGCCCGCGATCATGACCGACCGCCTCAACATCGGGCGGTGTCGCAGCGCGCAGCGCCAGCACTTGATGACCGCGCCACGGCGCGTCTGGAAGAGAAAGCTCGCTCGGGCATCGGTGCTGCCGCACGCGTCGCAGCGAGCGCCGAGGGGCGGTGTTGGGCTCACGGACACGATTCTAAGGTCGTCACGCGCCTTTGCGGGGGCCGGAGCCAAACGTGATATACCGGAGAGCGCGGGAGGAGGCGTGCGCGTGACCGATCTTCGTTTCGGCCAGGAGGCTCCCGGGTTTTCGCTACCGTCGAGCGCCGGTGGCCAGACGGCGTTGTCCGACTTCAAGGGGAAGTCGGACGTCGTGCTCGTCTTCTACTGCTACGACTGGGGCTCCATCTGAACGCCCGAGCTGAGCGACCTGGGCCGGGTCGCGGATGAGATCGCTGGGCGGGGTGCTGCCGTGCTCGCCATCAGCGGTGACAGCCCCTTCTGCCACACCGCGTTCGCGAAGGCGCGGAGCTTGCCCTTTCCACTCCTGAGCGACGTGCACCGTACGGTGATCCGCGCCTACGGTGTGCTCGACATCGACCGCAACGTCGCCTACCGCTCCACCTTCGTCGTGGACCGGGCCGGCGTGCTCCGCTGGGGCCAGGCCGGGGATCGCGAGATGGTCCGCGACGGGCGCGAGGTCCTCCGCGTGCTCGACGTGATCGACGGGCTCCGGCGAAAGCGCTAAATTGGAGGCATGAGCCTCCAGCCGCAGGAGGTCTTCCGGAAGCTCACGCAGAACCTCGAGACGGTCATGCGGGGCCAGTCCGTAACGATCCGCAAGCTGCTCAGCGCCTTCGCGAGCGGCGGCCATGTCCTGCTCGAGGATTATCCCGGCACCGGCAAGACGACCCTCGCGAAGGCGCTCGCCCGGTCCATCGGCGCGCGCTTCAAGCGCGTCCAGTTCACGCCCGACCTCTTGCCCTCGGACATCCTGGGCGTGTCCGTGTTCGACCAGCGCGATCACGCGTTCCACTTCCACGAGGGGCCGATTTTCACCAACGTTCTGCTGGCCGACGAAATCAACCGCGCCTCGCCGCGGACCCAGTCGGCGCTCCTCGAGGCGATGGCGGAGGGTCAGGTCACGGTCGAGGGCACCACGTATCGGCTCGCCGAGCTCTTCTTCGTGATCGCCACGCAGAATCCGGTCGAGTTCCGCGGCACCTATCCGCTGCCCGAGGCGCAGATGGACCGGTTCGCGGTGCAGCTGAGCCTGGGCTACGTGGCGCCGGAGGAAGAGGTCGCCATCCTCTCGGCGCAGGAGCAGCGCCACCCGATCGACACGCTGGCCGCGTGCGTGTCGGTCGATGACGTGCTGGGCGTCCGCCGGCGGGCCTCCGGTGTCCGGATGAGCGACGAGCTGAAGCGCTATGTCGTGGACGTCGTGCGGGAGACGCGCGCCGCGACCGGGGTCCAGCTCGGCGCGAGCCCGCGCGCGTCGCTCGCGCTCATGAAGGCGGCGCAGGCGCTCGCGCTCAGCGAAGGACGCGAGTTCGTCATTCCCGAGGACGTCCGCGAGATGGCCGTCCCGGTCATCGCCCACCGCATGGTTGCCGAGCCCCAGGCGCGGTTTGCCGGCGTGACGACGGCGGGCATCGTCGAGGAGATCCTCACGAAAGTCCCGCCACCTTCGTAGCGCGCCCGGTGGCGCTGTGAAACACCTGCTCTACCGCTGGTTCAGTTCCTTCTCGGCCTTCCAGTACCGGCTCGACCGGCGGTTCACGCGCGCCGGCGTGCTCGCCCTGGGTGTGCTCGGCGCCGCGGCCGTGATCGGACTCGACACGAACCGCACGGTGGGCTACCAGGTCCTCACGCTCGTGCTCGCCCTGCTGCTGATCTCCGCGGCCTCGAGCCTCGTCTTCCGGGGACGCTTTACGGCCCGCCGCGTCCTGCCGCGCTTCGCCTCCGTCGGCGTGCCGCTCGGTTACCGCGTGGCGATCGCGAATCGGACGGACCGGCGCCAGGAAGGCCTGGTACTGCTCGAGGAGCTCGCCGATCCGCGCCCGTCGTTCGAGGAGTTCGCCGCGGCGCGCGAGCCGGGCGAGGAGCGCCGGAACTGGTTCGACCGACAGGTCGGCTATCCGCGGTGGGCCTGGCTCGTCTCGCAGAAGCGCGGTGCCGTCGTCACGCCGCGGCCCCTGCCCCCGCTCGCCCCCGGGGGCGAGATTGAGGTCGGGGTCGAAATCACACCGCTGCGCCGCGGCCACGTGCGCTTCACAGGGCTCACGATCGCGCGGCCGGACCCCCTGGGCCTGGTCCACGCGCTGAAGACGATCCGGCTCCCGCAGTCGCTCCTCGTCCTTCCGAAGCGCTACCCGATGCCGAACATCCGGCTCGGGGGACGACGAAAGTATCAGCCGGGCGGCGTCGCACTCGCATCTTCGGTCGGCGACTCCGAGGAATTCGTGGCGCTCCGCGACTATCGGGCCGGCGATCCGATGCGCCGCATCCACTGGAAGAGCTGGGCCCGCGTGGGCCGGCCCGTCGTCAGGGAGTACCAGGACGAGTTCTTCGTGCGCCACGCGCTGGTGCTGGATACGTTTACCGAGCGGGAGGGCAACCTCGTGTTCGAGGACGCGGTCTCCGTCGCCGCGTCGATCGCGGTCTCGGTGGAAACGCAGGAGTCGCTCCTCGATCTCATGTTCGTCGGCCCCGAGGCCTATTGCTTCACCGCCGGCCGGGGAGTCGGCCACACGGATCGGCTACTCGAGGTGCTCGCGTGCGTCAGCCCCTGTCGGGACAAGCCGTTTCGCGCGCTGCACCGCGCGGTGATGGAGCGCCACGCCTCGCTCAGTGGCTGTGTGTGCGTGCTGCTCGGGTGGGACGACGCCCGGCGGGAGTTCGTCCAGCATCTCGAGGCGCTCGGCACGCCGACCCGGGTGTTCGTCGTGGGGGAGCGCGGCGCTCTCGATGCGCTCCCCGGCGACGTCCACCCCCTCGAAGTCGGCCGCATCGGCGAAGGGCTGGCGCGCCCGTGACCCCACCGCCCCTGCTGCTCGGGGCCGCGCTGCTCTTCTGGGGATGGCAGACCGGCTTCCTGCTCGTCGCCCTGCCGCTCGCCGTGCTGATCGAGGCGGCGCGCGCCCTCATGTGGCGACTCGAGCTGTCCGGCACCGACTTCCACCGCGTGACGGACCTGAGCACGCTCCTGATCGTCGTGAGCGGTGTGTACCTCTTCTCGACTACCGGAACGGCGCGCAGCGTCGGCGGGCCGCGGGCGATGACGCTCCTGTTCCAGTGGCTCCCCCTGCTGCTCTTTCCGCTGGTCGCCAGCCAGGTCTACAGCACCGCGGGAAGAGTCCCGCTGACGGCGTTCTTCTGGGGGCTCAGGCGCCAGGCCGCCCGCGATCCCGCCGCGCAGCCCGGCCCGGTGGATCTCGGCTACCTCTACTTCGCCCTCTGCATCCTCTCCGCCAGCGCCGCCAACCGACGCACGCTCGACTTCTACGCGGGGCTCTGTGCCCTCGCGGGCTGGGCGCTCTGGTCGCGTCGCTCCCGACGATTCTCGCCGCTCTGGTGGGCGCCCCTGCTCGCCGTCGCGGCCATCGTGGGGTATGGCGGCCACATCGTGCTCCACAGGCTCCAGCAGGCGGTCGAGCAGACGGCGTTCGAGTACATCTTCAGCCTTATCCACCGCGACGCGGACCCGTTCCGGGCCACGACTGCCCTCGGCCATCTGGGGAGCCTCAAGTTCTCCGATCGCACGGTCCTTCGAGTCGAGCGGCGCGACGGCCTGCGTGTGCCGTTCCTCTTGCGCGAGGCGAGCTACGACGTCTACAACTCGCCCGCGTGGGTCGCCTCGGACGCGACCTTCACCGCCCTCCAGCCCGAGGCCGATGGCGAGACGTGGAAGTTCGCCATCCGGCAGAGCCCCGGCGAGCGAGTTACGGTTTCCGCCTACCTCAATCGCGGGCGGGGCGTCCTGGCACTTCCGGGCGGCGCGTTCGAGATCGACCGCCTGGCGGTTGTCGGCGTTCGCCGCAATCGCCTCGGAGCGGTGACGGTCGAGGAAGGCCTCGGGCTCGTCACCTACACCGCACTCTTCGCCCCCGACGGACCGCTCGACGGCCCTCCGATCGACGCCGACCTACGCGTACCGCCGCAGGAAGCCCCGGTCATTTCCCGGATCGCCTCGGAGCTGAATCTCGGCGTCCTGTCGCCTTCGGAGAAGCTGAAGATCGTCGAGGCGTACTTCCGGCAGAACTTCCGCTATTCGGTCTGGAAGGGCGAGCGCCCTCGGCGGCAGACGGCCCTCGAGGAGTTTTTTCTGCAATCGCGCTCAGGGCATTGCGAGTACTTCGCCACCGCCACCGCTCTGCTGCTGCGCGCGGCGGGCGTGCCCGCGCGCTACGCGGTCGGCTTCTCGGTGCAGGAGTGGAGCCGCCTCGAGCAGCGGTGGATCGTCCGGGCTCGCCACGCCCACTCGTGGGCGCTCGCCTACGTGGACGGCGCCTGGCGCGACGTGGACACGACACCGTCGATCTGGGTCGACGCGGAGCGGGACGAGGGGTCCATCCTGGAACCCTTGCGCGACCTCTGGTCATGGGGCGAGTTCCTCTTCTCCCGCTGGCGCTGGAGCGAGGGACAAAGCGGGGTCGGCGAGTACGCCGCCTGGCTCCTGATCCCGCTGGTGCTTCTGCTCGTCTGGCGCCTCTACTCGCGCCGGCGCGTGGGCCGAGGCGCCCGGGGGACCCCGGAGAGCCTCACGCTCGCGCCCCGCCCGGGCCACGACTCCGAGTTCTACCTGATCGAGCGGCGCCTCGACGCTGCGGGCCGCGGGCGGCGTCCGTCGGAGCCCGCGTCGGCGTGGATCGAGCGCATCCACGCGACGGAGCTGCGCCCGATCGTGGCGCTCCACTATCGCTATCGCTTCGATCCCGCGGGCCTCGACGCGCCCGAGCGCGCGGCGTTGAGGACGAGCGCCGAGGCGTGGCTCCACGAGCATGAGGTTCTCGCGGCCGGCGCGACCGGGTCAGGCTGACGGTCGGGGTCGCTCGACCACGCGGCGCGCGTGCGCCTGCCTCTTCGCGGCTGGGCTCCATCAGACGCGGTGCGCCCGCAGTCGCGCTGCGGGAACGGGTCTCGACGACCCCGACCGTCAGCCTGACCCGGTCGCGCCGGCCGCGCCGACTTCCTGATCGTGCTAGAGTTGCGCCCATGAGATTCCCACTCGAAACATCCAGCGTTGAAGCGCTCGGTTTCGACGCGAAACCGCTGAGTCGTCTCCGCGAGCTGATCACGGCTCACATCGCCGAGGGACGGTACCCCGCGGGGCAGATCGCCATCGCGCGCCACGGCAAGCTCGGAGTCCTGTGGACGCTCGGCGACGCCCGGCTCGATCCGCAGCGCGTTCCCGCTCGGGATGACACGCTCTGGCTCCTCTACTCGAACACCAAAGTCATCACCGCGTGCGCCGTCTGGATTCTCGTCGAGCGCGGCGCGCTCACGTTCACCGACCGGGTCGCCGATCATGTGCCCGGGTTCGAGGCCAACGGCAAGGGTGACATCTCCATCATCCAGCTCCTCACCCATCAGGGCGGCTTTCCGAACGCCGAGGTGCCGAAGGAGGCGTGGGAGGATCACGAGCTGCTGCGACGCGCGGTGTCCTCGTTCACGCTCGAGTGGACGCCGGGCTCGCGCGTCCACTACCACCGGGGCGCGGCCCACTGGGTCGCGGCGGTCCTGATCGAGGCGCTGACCAAGACGGATTATCGGGCGTTCATCCGCGAGCACGTCACGGAGCCGCTCGGCCTCGGCGGTGACCTGTTCGTCGGCCTGCCGGACGCGGCGCACGACCGTGCCGCCGACACGCACGAGCCCGCCCCGGATGGCACGCGCCACGTGAGGCGGCGGGACGAGACCACGGCGGAGGCGAGGCGTGCCGGCGCGCCGGGCGGTGGAGGCTACGGGACGGCGCGCGCCATGGCGGCGTTCTATCAGATGCTGCTCCAGGGGGGCCAGCTCGGCGGCGCGCGCGTGCTCTCGCCCCGGACCATCGCGTACGTCACGCGCAACTTCACGGGCGACCGCGTCGACGGTAACATGGGCATGGCCATGCATCGCGGGCTCGGTCCCCATCTGCGCGGGACGACGGAGACGATCCGGGGCCTCGGGTCGCTCGCCTCTCCCCGGACTTTCGGTCACGGCGGTGTCGGCTCCTCGTACTGCTGGGCCGACCCCGACTCGGGCGTCTCGTTCGCGTACCTGACCAATAGCCGCGTGCCCGATCCGTGGCATTCGGCCCGACTCGATCGCGTCAGCAACCTCGTTCACACCGCGATCGTCTAGCGCGCTCCGGCCATGGCGCCGCGCACCGTGCTCGTGACCGGTATGAGCGGGCTCATCGGCGGCGCCCTTCGCCGGCACCTGGAGGGCAAGTACGAGCTCTCCGCGCTCAACCGGCGGCCGGTCCCCGGCGTGAAATGCCATCAGGCCGATATCGCGGACCTCGACGCGATCGCCCCTGCCTTCGCCGGCGTGGACACGGTCGTGCACCTGGCGGCGCTCACCGGCTCGAGCACGAACTTCGACGGCATCCTGCGGGCGAACGTCGTCGGCACCTACAACGTCTTCGAAGCCGCGCGTCGCGCTGGGGTCGGCCGCGTCGTCTCTGCCTCCAGCGGCGCGACCGTGAGTGCCTGGGAGCACGAGCCGCCCTGGAGTGCCCTGGTCGCCGGGCGCTACGACGAGGCCGGAAAATTTGCGAAGATGACCCACGCGACGCCGACGCGTCCGGCCGGGCTCTACGGGGCCAGTAAGGTGTGGGGCGAGGCGATCGCGCGCCACTACGCCGATGCGCACGGGCTGTCCGCGATCTGTGTCCGCATCGGCCGTGTCACAGCCGAAGACCGGCCGACCTCGACGCGCGATTACTCGGTGTGGTGCAGCCAGCGCGACATCGTCCGCATGCTCGAGCTGTGCATCGCGGCGCCATCGCCGCTCAGGTTCGACGTCTTCTTCGCCGTCTCGGACAACCGGTGGGGCTACCGGGACCTCGAACACGCGCGCACCGTCCTCGGCTTCGAGCCGCGCGACCGGGCGGAGGACCATCGCCGATGATCCGCGACGTGATCAGCGTGCGCGACAGCAGCCGCATCCACTATCGCCGGCTCGGGCAGGGGCCTGGAATGGTCCTGCTCCACGGCTATCCGCAGACCGGCCACATGTGGCGCAAGGTGATGCCGGCCCTCGCCGAGCGATTCACCGTCGTCGCGCCGGATTTGCGCGGGTACGGCGATTCCGACCGCCCGGCCGCCGGCTACGACAAGCGCACCATGGCGGCCGACGTCGCCGATGTGATCCGGACGCTCGGGATCCAGCCGGTCGTCCTCGTCGGCCACGACCGGGGGGCACGCGTCGCACACCGCTTCGCTCTCGACCACCCGTCGCTCTTGACGCGGCTGGTGCTGCTCGACATCGCGCCCACGTACGACGTGTTCGCGCGGACCGATCAGGTAAGCGCCCGGGCGCGCTGGCACTGGTTCTTCCATCAGCTCCCCGATCTTCCCGAGGCCCTCACGGCCGGTCGCGAGGAGATCTACCTCCGCTACATGTACAGGACGTCGGCCTACAATCCCGCCGCCATCGAGGAGGACGCGGTCCAGGAGTATGTCCGCTGCTTCCGCCAGCCCGGCGCGATGCGCGCGGGCTTCGAGGACTATCGCGCCGGCGCGACGATCGACCTCGAGCACGACGGCGCCGACCGCGACACGAAGGTCGCGGTCCCGACGCTGGTGCTGTGGGGCGAAGCGGGCGGTCGCCGACCACAGGCGCCCGACATGCTCGGCGTCTGGAAAGAGCGGTGCGTGCACGTCGAGGGGCGCGCCGTGCTCGGCTCGGGCCACTTCATCCCCGAAGAGCAGCCGGCAGCCGTGATCGACGCCATCCTGAGATTCGTCGGGGTGCCTGAGCGGAAGGCCTGAAGTCCGTGCGGCTCAAGAAGACGGTCGCGCGACTCTTCGAGCGCGAGCGCGTCTGTCGCGTGGCGACCGCAGGCCTCCGCGGCATGCCGCACCTCGTCCCGGTGTGCCAGGTGGTGGCCGACGGGAAGATCTACTTCGCCTCCGGCAACGACGGCCGGAAGGCGTTGAACCTCACGGCGAATCCGCGCGTGGCGGTGACGATCGATCTCTACTCCGATGACTGGACGCTCATCAAGGGCGTGATGGTGCAGGGCCGGGCGCGGCTCTACGCGAAGGGACCGCGGTTCAGGAAGATCCGCGCGCTCCTGTATCGGAAGTATCCGCAGTACCCGCACGAGGCCGCGCTGGATGAGTCGGACTCCGTCGTCGTCGAGGTGACGCCGACGCGGATCTTCACCTGGGGGATCGACTGAGTGGAGGTGCGAAGCCGAGGGCGGTCGACGCCCGAGGCGAGCCGCAGTAGAGCACGGTCTACTCCGCAACGCAGACGCGGTTCCGGCCGTCCCGTTTGGCCCGGTAGAGCGCCTGGTCGGCGGCGCGGATGACGTCTTCGGGATCGACGCCGCTCTCCTCGGGCTCCGCGACGCCGATGCTGACCGTGATGGTCACCCTCCGCAGCCCCCCGGAGGACCGAACCGGTTTTTCGGGCCTCGCCTTGGGCCGGTTCCGGCCGCGCACGACGAAGCTCGAGGCTTCGATCGTCTCTCGCAGATCCTCGAGATACGGCAACGCCTCGTCCGTGGATTTGCCCGGGAAGAGGACGGCGAACTCCTCGCCGCCGTAACGGAACGGCCGGCCGCCGCCTTCCGTCCGCGTGAGCGTCGAGCCGATCAGGCGAAGCACCTGGTCGCCCGCCGCGTGGCCGTGCTCATCGTTGAGCTTCTTGAAGTGGTCGATATCGATCATCGCGACCGTGTACAGCTCGGGGAGCCGCATGAGCGCGTCGGTCAGCGCGCGCCGCGACGGCAGCCCGGTCAGCTCGTCGCTGAACGCCATGCGGTGCGAGGTCTCGATCAGCGAGATGACGAGCACGAGACCTCCCGTCGCCAGGTACACCGTGGACGCCGGGTTGCCACCGTTGAGGGCGAGGAACGCGGCGATTAGCGTCCAGGCGAAGCTCGACTGAATGACCGTCGGACGGAGCCCGAACCGCATCATGGCCAGCGCGATCGCGGCGAGGAACGCCACCAGGGCGGGTTGCGGCACCTTTATCCAGGGCAAGGCGACCGGAACGTGCTGGAGCGCCTGCGCCACGTGGGCCAGCTCGGGGCGCAGTAGCAACGTGACTGCGAGCAGCTCCCCCAGGAGGATCAGGACGAGGACCACCCGGCCGGTCTTCGAGGAGATCGAGCGCTCGGTCAGCCAGGCGAGCGCCGCCAGGTCGAGGGGGAGCGCCAAGGCGATGGCGGCGAACACGGTGCGGCCCGTCGAC
>WNFH01000075.1_pt1 | contig 48304 bp, 48 predicted proteins | sample 5400411 | NCBI WGS metagenome assembly WNFH01 (sample SAMN13153347, study PRJNA577476) | soil metagenome | isolation source: 200 cm saprolite under Douglas fir tree site 2 hole 3 | place: USA:California | collected 2015-04-18 | reverse complement strand
CGGCCTGGGCGAACACAGGCGCCACGCCGGAGAGTTGCAGCGCCAGTGCGACGAGCACGGCCGCTACCGTCCTGACCACTGTTGAGGGCCCCATCGCGCAAGAGAATACTACCGATCGCCGCTAGTTGTTGAAATTTCTCCGGTCGTTCCGTACAGTTAGGAGTCCCCAATAGGTTGCCCGGGATCCCATTCTCGTCTATAGTGCGTTATCGTGCCAGCTCTCAAGATCACGATAGTGCTCATGCTCGGGCTCCTGGTCGGGGGGGTAAGCCGGGCCGCGGCTCAGACGATCGGGCAAGTGGGGCCCTCGGCCGCGCTGGGACAACTGGGCACCGTGAACCCGTCGACTCCGGTGTTCATCTTCAGACCTAATCCCACCGGCCCATTCGTGGTGGTGCCCTCGGGCTTTCCGTTCTCGCGGGAGACGGTCCCTTTCGGTGACGAGCCCCACAGTTTGAACAACGCCCACCCGATGCTGCCGAATGCAGGGCTGGGATACGCCGTCAGCCAGGTCTGGGTGCCGGCACAGCCCATCGCGATACAGGTGTACGTCCCGGCGCCTGACGGCGTGCCGGCCACCTACCAAACTCAGTTCGCCCAGGTCCCGGGATTCTACGTCACGGAAACGACGGCGGGCTATCTGTACCCCGAACGGTGGGTGATCGACCAGCTCAACGTGGGCGTCTATCAGTGGCGTAAGGTGCCTGCGCAGTTCGTTCCGCGCTAGCCAGCAAACGACCCTCGCCGGTTGATATTCCCGGGATGTTTCCGTAGAGTTAGCACTTTGCATGCTTGATTCCCTGAGTACCAGACTGCAAGCGATCTTCGACAAGCTCGGTGGGCGTGGCCGCCTGTCGGAGGAGAACATCCAGGAGGCGCTCCGCGAGGTGCGGGTGGCGCTCCTGGAGGCGGACGTCAACTTCAAGGTCGTCCGCGCCTTCGTCGACCGCGTGAGAACCCGGGCCGTCGGCCAGAACGTCCTTGCGTCGCTCACGCCCGCTCAGCAGGTCGTGAAGGTCGTGCACGGAGAGCTGGTGGAGCTGCTCGGCGGCAGCGGGCATCGGCTCGCGATGGCCTCCCACCCACCAACGGTCATCATGCTCATGGGGCTCCAGGGCTCGGGCAAGACGACGACCGCCGCGAAGCTGGCCCGTCTCTACACGAAGCAAGGGCAGCATCCGCTGCTCGCGGCGGCGGACACCCAGCGGCCCGCCGCGATGGAGCAGCTCCGGACGCTCGGCGCCCAGGTCGGCGTCCCGGTCACCGGGGCACCCGGACAGACGCCGCTCGAGATCTGTCGGGCGGCGCGCGAGGAGGCGGCCGCGCGCGGCCTCACGCCGCTCATCCTCGACACGGCCGGCCGGCTCCACATCGACGAGGCCCTGCTGGGGGAGCTGCAGGCGATCCGGCGGGAAGTCGCGCCTCACCACGTGCTCCTGGTGGTCGACGCGATGACCGGCCAGGACGCGGTCACGGTCGCCGACCGCTTCAATCAGGCCGTGGGCATCGATGCGGTCATCCTCACCAAGCTCGACGGCGATTCGCGCGGTGGCGCTGCGCTCTCCGTCCGGCACGTCACCGGGCGCCCCATCGCCTTCGTCGGCGTGGGCGAGAAGACCGACGCGCTCGAGCCGTTCCATCCCGACCGCCTGGCCTCGCGTATCCTCGGCATGGGTGACGTGCTCTCGCTCGTCGAGAAGGCGCAAGCGGTCGTGGACCAGACGAAGGCGGAGGACCTGGCTCGGAAGCTCCGCGAGGACTCGTTTTCGCTGGAGGACTTCCGAGAGCAGCTCAAGCAGCTCCGCCAGATGGGGCCGCTCGATCAGATCCTCGGCATGCTTCCCTTTGGCAAGATGCTCAAGGGCGCGCCCAAGGATCTCGACGGCGAGTCAGCGGAGCTCGGTCGGTTCGACGCGATCATCGGCTCGATGACGCCGGGCGAGCGGCGCAATCCCGAGGTCATCAACGGCAGCCGCCGCCAGCGGATCGCGCGCGGCAGCGGCACGAGCGTGCAGGACGTGAACCGGCTTCTCAAGCAGTACGCCCAGCTCCGGAAGGTGATGAAGCAGTTCAAGGGCATGGAGGGGAAGCTTCCCCACCTGAAGAATCTCCCAGGATTTCCGACGCCGAGGGGGTGAGAACGTGGCAGTGACGATTCGGCTGAGACGGACCGGGACGACCAAGCGACCCGCCTACCGCGTGGTGGTGGCGGACTCGCGCTCACCGCGCGACGGCCGCTTCATCGAGGTGCTCGGGCACTACAGCCCGCTGACCGAGCCGCCGACCGTGTCGATCGACCGGGCGAAGGTCGAGGCGTGGATCAAGAAGGGTGCCCAGCCGTCGAACACGGTGCGGAGGCTGATCTTGAACGCACCCGCGACGGCGCCGGCGACCATCCCGGTGAGCGCGCCGGCAAAGAAGTAGGAGGTCACGGGTCGACCTGCCCGAAGGGGCGGGGTCGAGGCGACCCGGCGGCGAACATGAACGACCGGCTCGTGGTCATCGGCGAGATCGCGCGGCCTCACGGCCTGCGCGGCGAAATACGGGTGACGCCGCTGACGGACCGCCCCGAGCGGTTCGAACGGGTGACCGAGTGCGTTCTGTGGGACCGGGCGCACGACACGCGCGAACGGTGCCGGATCACGTCGGCGCGCTGGCAGGGAGCCTCGGTCCTTGTTTCGGTGGCGGGCTGCGAGACTGTCGAGGCCGCGAGTGCGCTCGTTGGTCGCCTGGTGGCGCTACCCGAAGACGAGGCGCTGCCGCTGCCGCCGGGCCGCTTCTACCCGTGGCAGCTCGAGGGCTGCCGGGTCCTCACGGAGGACGGGCGGGAGGTCGGACGGGTGGCACGCATCGAGCAGTCGCCCGCCCAGGATCTCTGGGTGGTGATCGACGGCGCGCGCGAGCGCCTCATCCCGGCAGTGGCGGAGATCGTGCTCGAGGTCGACCTGACCGGAGGCCGCGTCGTCATCCGGCCGCCGGACGGTCTGCTCGACCTGTAGCGGCGGCGGCCGTGCGCATCGACATCGTGACGCTCTTTCCGGGCATGGTCGAGCCGGTGCTCGCGGAATCGATGCTCGGGCGGGCGCGGGCGCGCGGACTCGTTGACATCCGGGTGGTCAATCTCCGAGACTACGCGGAGGGCCGGCACCGCGTCACCGACGATTATCAGTTCGGGGGCGGCGGTGGCATGGTGCTGAAGCCCGAGCCGCTCTTCGCTGCTGTGGAGGCGTTGCGCACACCCGGCGCGCGTATCGTGCTGATGGACCCGAGGGGCCGGGCGCTCACGCAGAAGGTCGCGGCCGAGCTGGCCGGCGAGACGCATGTGATCCTCCTGGCTGGGCGATACGAGGGCGTCGACGCGCGCGTCGGCGAGGGGCTCGCGGACGACGCGGTCTCGATCGGCGACTACGTACTGACCGGCGGCGAGCTGCCGGCGCTGGTGGTGACCGACGCGGTGACGCGCTTGCTCCCGGGCGTGCTCGGCGCCGAAGGCGCGGCGGCACGTGAGTCGTTCGCGGACGGGCTTCTGGAGCCGCCACAGTACACGCGACCCGAGGCGTACCGGGGGGCGCGCGTGCCGGCGGTGCTGCTCTCGGGCGACCACGCGCGCATCGCGCGCTGGCGCCGTGTGCAGGCGATCTGGCTCACGTGGCGCGAACGTCCGGACCTCCTGGCGACGGCGCGGCTGACGCCCGACGAGCGCAAGCTGGTGGAGCGATTCGAACGCGGGGAAACGCCGGAGCAACTCGACGACCCGCGACCTGAGAGGTAGTGCGAGCCGCAGGCCGTCGCGGGGCTGGGGCCCCGCCGGCCGAGGCGAGTCTATAAGAGTTTCGAGAAAGGGACTGTGGGTGATGGACGCAATTCGACTGGTCGAGGCCGCGCAGCTCAAGAAGGACCGGGCGGGATTCGCGCCGGGTGACACGGTGCGCGTGCACGTCAAGGTGGTCGAGGGCGAGAAGGAACGGTTGCAGGTCTTCGAGGGCATCGTGATCCGCCGGCGCGGCGAGGGCGGCCGCGCCTCGTTCACGGTCCGACGCATCTCGTACGGCGTCGGCGTCGAGCGCACCTTCCCGTTGCACTCGCCCCGCATCGAGCGAGTGGAGGTCGCCCGGCGCAGCCGCGTCCGGCGCTCGAAGCTCTACTATCTGCGCGGGCTCGCCGGCAAGGCGGCGCGCCTCAAGGAAAAGCGCGCGCCCCTGGTTCCCGCCACGGCCCCCGAGCAGTAGCCGGCGCGCTTCGCGTGACGCCGCCTCCGTCGGCGCCGTACCGCTACGAGGCTCAGGCCTGGCGGACAGGTGTCACCCTGGTCGCCGGCGTCGACGAGGCGGGACGCGGGCCGCTGGCGGGGCCAGTGGTCGCGGCCGCGGTGATCATCGCACCCGACCGGCGCATCAAGGGGCTCGCGGACTCGAAGGTCCTCACCCCCGAACAGCGCGAGGCGCTGTTCCACGTCATCAGCGAGCGCGCCGTCGCCGTCGGCGTCGGGATCGTCGATCACGAGACGATCGACCGCGTCAACATCCTGCAAGCGACCCGCCTCGCGATGGCCGAAGCGCTCGCGCACCTCACCCTGCGGCCCGACCTCGTCATCACCGACTTCGTCGCGTTGCGGGACCTCGCCTGCCCGCAGCGAAACCTGGTGGACGGCGACGCGCGCTGCGCCACCGTCGCCGCCGCCTCGATCGTCGCCAAGGTCACCCGCGACCGCCTGATGGTCGAGGCTGACCAGCGCTTCCCGGAGTACGGCTTCGCCCGCCACAAGGGTTACGCGACCCCGGAGCACCTCGCCGCGCTCGACCGCTGGGGCCCGTGCCCCCTCCACCGGCGCACCTTCGCCGGGGTGTGGCGCCAGGGCGAGCTGTTCGTCCTGGAGGCCGATTAGCCTAGCCGGCGGGAGCTCCTCGAGACTACGTCGGGATCGAGCGTCGCCTCGGCGCGGAGATGGCCGGCCTTCCGCAGCTCCCCTTCTCGCTGGACCGACGCCGACATCGCTGAGGAGTCCGACCATGGACACCCTGATCGCGACGCTTCGGTGGATCCACATCGCGGCCGGCACGCTGGCCCTCGGCCTGGCGCCCGCGGCCATGCTGACCGTGAAGGGCGGCCGAGCCCACCGGCGCTGGGGCAAGATCTACTTCTGGGCGATGGCGGTGGTCGGGTCGACCGCCGTGGCTCTCGGCCTCTGGCGTCCTCAAATCTTCCTGGCGCTGCTCGCGGTCTTCAGCTTCTATCTGGCGTTCTCGGGCTATCGCGCGCTGTTTCGCAAGCGCCCCGCGCAGGGTCAAGGGCCCCGGGCGATCGACTGGGCCGCGGCCCTGGTGACGTTCTCCGCCAGCGCGGCGCTGGTCGTGCTCGGGCTCCCGAGGCCTGGCCCCAGCTGGGAGCGCGTCGGCGCGGTGCCGGTGGTCTTCGGTGTCCTCGGGATGGTGCTCTCCGGGCTCGACGTCTGGAAGTTCGCGCGTCCGCCGGCGGACGCGAACGCCTGGTGGTTCGCTCACATGGCGGGCATGCTCGGCTCCTACGTGGCGACGGTGTCGGCCTTCTCCGTCGTCAACTTCACGTTTCTGCCGACCGCCGTGCGCTGGCTCTGGCCAACCGCGATCGGCGTGCCAGCGATCACGCTCTGGATCACCTACTACAAGGTGCGCTTTCGCCGGAGCGCGCGCTCGCGCGTCGAGGCCACCCGCGCCGGCAGTGCCTGAGCGTCAGACCGGGACGTCCTACGCCCGATCATCGGCCTGTAGTCGAGCGCATCGGGCATGGTAGAGTCCCGGCCATGGCCTGGTGCGACTCAGCCCGGGCCTGCGGCTGATGGATCGAGATTCCTCGAGCTTGCGCGTTCTCCACCTCTATCCCAAGGGCGACTTTTTCACCGGAGCGGCAATCCAGGTCTGGGATCTGGTCCGAGGCCTGCAGGCTCGTGGTCACGACATCGTGCTTGCGACGCGGCCGGACTCGCATTGGGCGAGCCTGGCGGCCGGCGCGAGCCTCACCTACTACGGTCTCCCCATGACCTCGGAACTCGACCTCCGCTCGGTCCTCGGGTTGATCCGTGTGTTGCGGCGACATCGCATCCAGATCGTGCACGCGCACAAGGGACGGGCCCGGACACTGATTCTTCTCGCCGGGCTATTCACGGGCACGCCCGTTCTGGTGCTGAATCGCGGTGTCAGTTTTCCCCTCGACCGCTTCAACCGTCTCGGCTACACGACCCGGCGAGTCACCGCAATCATCGCCGTCTGCGAAGCCATCAAGGCGAATCTAGTGCAGGCGGGGGTCCCGGAGGCGAAGATCCACGTGATCTACTCCGGCACGGATACCGAGCGCTTTCATCCCGGGGTCGATCGGACGCGCATTCGAGATGAGCTGGGCCTGACGACCGAACAGTTTCTCGTGACCCAGATCGGCGTGCGCGGCGAAAAAGGCAACGACGACCTCATGGAGGCCATGGCGACGGTCACCGCCCTGGCGCCGTCCGCGCACCTGCTCATGGTGGGAGCGCGTGACCCTCAGAGCTTGTATGCGCAGGCGCAGCGGCTTGGGCTCAAACGAAACTTCCACGTCCTCGGCTATCGGGAGGATATCCCGGAGATTCTCGCCGGGAGCAACTGCTGCGTCGATGCGTCCTATCGCGGTCTCGGACTGACGGGCACGCTCCGCGAGAGCCTGGCCGTCGCGACTCCGGTCGTGGCGACAGCGATTGAAGGCAACCCCGAGCTCGTGATCGATGGCGAGACCGGCCTGCTCGTCCCGCCCCGGGACGTCCCGGCGCTGGCACGAGCCATTACCCGCGTCATGTCGGATCCAGTGACTGCGAGACAGACGGCGGAAGCCGGTCGCCGACGAGTCCAGCTCCTCTTTTCCACACCGCGGAAGGTCGAGCGGGTGGAGGCCCTGTACCGGGAGCTGGTGGCGGCGCACCGACAGCCGGCGCGCGAGCGCGTGATCCTCGGGCCGTGACCGGAGTCGCGTTCGCGCTGTTCGACTGGATCGATCGGCGGCAGGGGCCGCTCGGGCAGCTCTACGAGGAACGGCTGCAGCTCCTGGAGGCGGCGGAGGCGGCCGGCTTCTTCTGTTATCACCTCGCCGAGCACCACGCCACGCCGCTGGGGATGGCTCCGTCGCCCTCGGTGTTCCTGGCGGCGGCAGCGCAGCGCACGCGGCGCATTCGACTGGGGCCCCTCGTCTACTTGCTGCCCCTGTACTCGCCGCTCCGTTTGATCGGCGAGATCTGCATGCTCGATCACTTGAGTGGCGGCCGGCTCGACCTGGGCGTGGGCCGCGGGGTGTCGCCCTACGAGGTCGGCTACCACGGGCTCGACCCGGCGCGCACGCGCTCCATGTTCCAGGAGGCGCTCGAGGTGATCGTCGCGGGACTGACGAGCGAGCGGCTGACGTATCGTGGTGAGCACTACCGCTACGACGACGTGCCGATGGAGCTCGCTCCGCTCCAACGCCCCTATCCGCCTCTCTGGTACGCGACGAGCAACCTCGACAGCGTGCCCTGGGCGGCGGCTCGGGGGATGCACATGGTCGGGCTCGGTCCGGCGGAGGCGTACCGGCCGTTCGTCGAGACGTATCGAGCCAGCTCGGCCAAGCACCGAGACGATCCGCGTCGACTCAACCCTCACGTCGGGGTACCGCGCATCGGGATCAACCGACAGATCGTCATCGCGGACACCGACACGGAAGCGGAGGCGATCGCGCGGGCCGTCCACCCGCGCTGGGCGTCGAGCTTCGTCAAGCTCTGGGCCGACCACGGCGACACGACCTACGCCCACCGCGTCAACCTCGACGCGGCGCTGCGCCACGAGACGATTCTGGCCGGGTCGCCGGCGCGCGTGCGCGACCAAATCGCCCGCCTGATCGAGGCGACCGGCGTCAACTACGTCATCTGCTGCTTCGCGTGGGGCGATCTCACGCTGGTACAGTCGCTCCGCTCCCTGCGCCTGTTCGCCGAGCAGGTGATGCCGGCCTTTCAACCGTGAGTGCCGGGGTCGTGACCGACCGTCAACGTCGGTCGTGACCGACAGGAGAGAATCATGAACCGGAGCCGCTGTTTCCTGACCGCCATCACCGGCCTCTTGATCCTGGCGATTCTGGGCCCGGCCGCGAGCGCCCCCGCTCAGACGCCCGCGGCCACCGGCCCCATCACGATCGGCGTTCTGGCGCCCTCGACTGGTCCCTTTGCGACCTACGCGCGTGACATCATCGACGGCGCGCGGTTGTATTCCGACGAGGCCGGCGGGCAGCTGGGCCGGCGGAGGCTCGAGCTGGTCGTCGAGGACTACCAGACCAGACCGGACGTGGCGCTGACGAAGATCCGCAAGCTGGTGGAGCGCGACCGGGCTCAGGCGATCGTCGGCCTCGTGCTCTCCGCGGCGGCCCTCGCGGTGAAGGACTACGTGAACACGCAGAAAGTCCCGCTGCTCATCTCCGGCTTCGCCGTCGCCGAGACCCTCACGCTTCAACCCAACCCGTACGTCTTCCGCCTCACCTACAGCCCGTGCATGACCGCCGCCCCCATCGGCCAGTGGACCTATCGCCATCTGAAGGCGCGGCGGGCGGCGATCATCGCCTCGGACAGCGTGGGACCGCTCGAGCTCATGATGGCCTGGGCTCGCGCCTTCGAAGAAGCGGGCGGCAAGGTGGTCCAGGAAATCTATCCGCCGCTGGGTACGGCGGACATGGCACCCTGGGTCGCAAAGCTCCGCCACGACGTGGACGTCATCGGCGTGCAAACGGTCGGCGCCGACGGCGTGCGCTTCGTGAAGCAGTTCCAGGAGTACGGGCTCAAGGGCAAGATCCCGCTGGTCGACGCCTCGGTGGGAGTCAGCGAGATCTCGCTCCTGCCCACGGCGGGCGAGGCGGCCGTCGGCGTCTACAACAGCCAGCCCTACCAGTACACCGTCGACACGCCCCGGAACCGGAAGTTCGTCCAGGCGTTCCGGTCCAAGTTCGGCCGCGATCCGGGTTCCCCCGCCGCGTTCACCTACGCGGCGATGGCCGCCATCGACCAGGCCGTCAATGCCACCGGCGGCAACATCGAGGACTCGGCCCGGTTCCTCGAGGCGCTCCGCAAGACGGATCTCGAGGCCCCGCAGGGCCGGGTGCGCTTCGATCGATTCCAGAACGTCGTCACCGACATCCACATCAGCCGGATCGACAAGGTGGGCGACCAGATCGTGCCCGTCGTGATCGAGACCGTTCGGGGCGTGGACCAGTTCCTCGGCATGGACCCGGCCGAGTACTTGAAGAAGCCCCGCCTCATCACCCTGAAAGGCTCCTTCGCCAAGTAAGCAAAGACTCATCACCGAGTGAGCGAGGCCGTTTGCCAAGCAGGAAAGGCTCGTTCGCGAATGAATAGGGGCTCGTTCGCCGGGTGAACTCTCGGGCCTGAGGGTGGGTCGCCGGGAGGGGTTGCCGGACCCGTTCCCGAGAGCGGCGGCGGACGTCGCGCGCCCAGATGGAGCCCAGCCGCCGCGGAGCAGCGCACGCGCGCCGCGTGGTCCGGCAATCCCTCCCGGCGACCCGCCCTCAGGCCCGAGCGCTACGCGAGCGCTTTGAGCCGCGGATAAACCTCGCGGACGAACATCTGCATGCCCTTGACCGTCTCCTCGTGGTCGAGGAACCCGGCCTGTCCCATGATCAGCAGGTGGCCGAAGCCGCCGACGTGGTCGTACATCTTCATGATCTGCCGATGGACCGAGTCCGGATTCCCGGCGAAGACGAGCCCGTTCTCCATGAGCGGCCCGAGCGCGGGATTCTGGAACATCTTGAAGATGCCCGGGTTCGTCCCCTTCATCGCATTCACCGTCGTCGCGGTCGGATGATAACCGGGCGGGCTGGTGAACTGCGGCGGGACCTTGTTGGACTCCAGGTACCACATCAGCTTGCGCGCCCCGGCATAGCCTTCTTCGTCGGTCTCGCCCACGTAGACCAGCGCCGCGTAGGCGAAGCGATCGAGCGCCGGCGTGGGCAGTCGCAACTCGGCGCGCCGCTCGCGATAGGAACCGAACACGTTCTTCGTACCGTCGAAGCCGGTCAGGAAGCAGGCGACGACGTAGCCCTTCTCGCCGACGGCCCGCGCACTGCCCGGGCTGAGCGCGGTGATCCAGATCGGCGGGTGCGGCTCCTGGTACGGCCGCGGCCAGATGTTCACCTGCCGGTGGTGGAAGTACTTGCCCTCCCAGTTGAAGGGGCCGTCGTGGCTCGTCCACGCCTTCACGATCAGATCGTGGGCCTCCCAGAAGCGCTCCATCATACGGGTCGGCCGATGATTTCCGGCCGACATCTCGTATGGGACGCCGCGCACGAACCCGCACTCCAGGCGGCCGCGCGCGTAGACGTCGACCATCGCCATCTCCTCGGCCACGCGTACGGGCTCGCGCCGGTTCGCGATCGGATTGCCGAGAATCAGGATGCGCGCCTTGCGGGTCTCGCGCGCGAGCGCGCCCATGACGACCGCCGCCGACGGGTTCAGATTGGTCGCCGTCTGGTGATGCTCGTTCACCATGATCTCGAGACCGAGCTCCTCGGCGATCTGCCACTCGTCGATGAAGCGGTGATAGAGGTCGGCGCCGATCTTCGGGTCGTAGTAGCGATTGGGGAGCTTCACCCGGATCGAGTCGTACTCCTTGGAATCGGGCAAGAGGTGATACGCGTTCTCGCTGAAGAACCAGGCACGCATGCCCACCGCCGCCCTCCTACGCCTTGGGCTCTCCGAGGAATCCGCGGACGCTCGCGGCGAACGCCGCGGGCTCCTCGATATGGGGAAAGTGCCCGGCCCCATCGATCGTCTCGAACCGCGCTCCCGGAATGGCGCTGCGATAGGCTGCGCCGTAGTACGCCGCGGTGACGAACCGATCGTCGGCGCCCCACAGGAGCAGCGTGGGCGGGGTGATCCGGTGCAGCCACTGCCGGAGCTTGGGGTTGTGAAAGTATGGCTCCCAGGCGTACAAGGCCGTCGCCTCGCGATTGCGCGCGATCATGGTCAGCTGGTCGTCCGAGAGTTTCGCGTGGTCGACGGCGGCGCGGGCCGGATCGCGGTACTGCAGGCGCGCGACCTCGTCCGGCGGGAGCGCGAAGATGTCCGGGATGTCGCGAGTCTCGCGGTCCCCGACCTTGATGCCGAGCGGCGCCACGAGGACGAGCCCGCCGAGGCGGTCGCTGCTCTTCACTGCCATCTCCGCCGCGACCCAGCCACCGAGCGACGACCCGATCACGACGACGTCGCGGAGATTCCGCGCGGCGAGGAGGTCGAGGTAGAGATAGGACAGATCGTCGACGGTGTCGATGCTGCCCACGTCGGGGGAATGGCCGAAGCCGGGATGCGAGGGCGCGAGCACGCGGCCCTGGGCCGCGAGCAGCTCGAGGAAGGGCGCACCGGGATCGAGGCCTTCCTCGCCGTGGAGCCAGAGGATCGGCCGCCCCTGCCCTCGCTCGACGATCTCGAGTCGCACGCCGTGCACCGTGAGCCAGCCGGGGTGGGAGCCGTTCGCCATAGCCGATCGGGACTATATCAGGAATATGCTAACGTCGCGCCCTGCGTGGTAGGGCGCGCGTTGTCCCCCGACACCCAGGAGGAACGGCGATGGGGCGTCTCGGTGCGAAGGCCGTCGCGGCGGGCCTGTGCTTCGCCCTTCTGATACCCGGGCTGGCCGTCGCCCAGGCGCCGGCGCCCGTCAAGATCGGCATGCTCGTTCCCCTGACGGGGGTCTTCACCCGTAACGGTCGCGAGGCCGTCGACGGGGCCCGGTTGTACTTCGACGAGATCGGATGGAAGGTGCAGGGGCGGCCCATCGAGCTGCTCGTCGAGGACTACGAGGGGAAACCCGACGTCGGGCTCACCAAGGCGAGGAAGCTCGTCGAGCGCGACGGCGTCCACATGCTCAAGGGCATCGTCAGCAGCGCGGTCGGGCTGGCCGTCGCGGCGTACGCGAAGGACAGGAAGATCCCGGTGATCGTGTCGGCGGACTTCGGCGCCAGCGCCCTCACCGTGCCCGGGCCCCTTCTCAACCCGTACATCTTTCGCTGGTCCCAGAGCGGGACAGGGCCGGGCCAGGCGGGGGCCGACTGGGCCTACAAGGTCGCCGGATGGCGGAAGGTCGTCTCGATCGCCTCGGACTACGTGGGAGGCCTCGAGGTGAGCGGCTCCTTCGCCCGCGTCTTCTGCTCCCTGGGCGGCCGCGTCGTCCAGGAGCTCTGGCCACCCCTGGGGACGGCCGACTTCGCCCCGTTCCTCACCCAGATCGATCGCGCGGCGGACGCCGTGATCGAATTCACGCCTGGCGCCGACGGGCTCAGGTTCGGCCGGCAGTACGTCGAGTACGGGATCAAGCTCCCGCTCATGGACGTCTACGCGCAAGTCACCGACGAGGCGAACCTCGCCCAGCTCAAGGACGCGGCGCTCGGCTGGTACTCGACCATCCACTACACGGCGCTCATCGACACGCCGGAGAACAAGCGGTTCCTCGCGGCGTGGGAGAAGAAGCACCATCGGGTCCCGTTCGACAACGCCGCCGACGGCTACGTCGGGGCCAAGGCGATCGTGGAGGCCCTCAAGCTCGTGAACGGCCGGGTCGAGGACAAAGAGGCCTTCATGGCCGCGATGCGCACGCTCGAGTTCGATTCGCCGAAGGGCGTGGTGAAGCTCGACCAGTTCCAGAACATCGTGCAGGCCCAGTACGTCCGGAAGGTCGAGCGCGCGGGAAGCGCGCTCGTCAACACGCCGATCAAGACCTATCCGAGCGTCTCCCAGTTCTGGATCTGGACGCCCGAGGAGTTCATGAAGTACCCGGGATGGGCCGAGTTCAAAGGGAAGATGACGGACTGCGGGAAGGTCCTCGGGCGGTGAGGATCCTCACGACGCACGTCGGGAGCCTGCCGCGCCCCGCCGACCTGCTGGCGCTCCTCTGGCAAAACGACGCGGCGGGCTCAGCGTCTTCGGCGCTCGACGCCCGCGCGCGATCGGCGGTGGAGGAGGTCGTCCGGGCGCAGATGGCGACCGGCCTCGACATCGTCAACGACGGCGAGCAGGGCCGGACGGACTACTCGACCTACATCAAGGACCGCCTCACCGGCTTCGAGGGCGAACACGCTGACCAGGTCATGGGCGCCGACCTCAAGGAGTTTCCCGAGTTCGCGGCCCGGCGGCGCGCCTCGGTCTTCAGGCGGCCGATGTGCTCGGGTCCCATCGCGTGGAAAGATTTCGGCGCGGTCGAGCGAGACATCCAGAGCCTCGCGCAGGCCGCCAGGCAGGCCGGCGCCGACAATGTCTTCATGACGGCGGTCTCGCCAGGCCAGGCCGCCCGCTTCCTGCTGAACCGCTACTACCCCAGCGACGAGGCGTACGTCGGCGCGCTGGCCGAGGTCCTCAAGCGCGAGTACGCCGCCATCGTCCGCGCCGGCTTCGTGCTCCAGGTCGACTGTCCCGACCTCGCGTCCGGCCGGAACAATCAGTTCCAGCACCTCACGCTCCCGGAGTTCCAGAAGGTCGCCGCCATGCACGTCGAGGCGCTCAACCACGCGGTGGCCGGGCTGCCGCCGGAGCGCATGCGCCTTCACATCTGCTGGGGCAACTACGAGGGGCCCCACCATCGCGATGTGCCCCTGCGGGACATCATCGCCATCCTCTTCAGGGCGCGGCCGGCGGGCCTCTCCGTTGAGGCGGCCAACCCGCGACACGCGCACGAGTGGAGCGTGTTCGAGGAGGTCAGGCTCCCGGAGGGCAAAGTGATCGTCCCGGGCGTGCTCGACACGACGACGAACTTCATCGAGCACCCCGAGCTGGTCGCGCAGCGGCTCGTCCAGTACGCCCGGCTCGTCGGGCGCGAGAACGTCGTCGCGTCGGCGGACTGCGGCTTCGCCACCTTCGCCGACAACCCCACCGTCGACCCGAAGATCGCGTGGGCCAAGCTCGGCGCCATGGTGGAAGGCGCGCGCCTGGCCTCGCGCGCGCTCTGGAAGTGACGCGGCCGCGTCAGGCGATCGACCGCGCCCGGCCCGCCCTTTCGAGCAGGGCGACGATGCGCGCCGCCGTCAGCGGCGTCTCGGTGACGCGCACCCCCAACGGCGCCAGCGCGTCCTCGACGGCGTTCGCGATCGCGGCCGGCGGCGAGATGGCGCCGCCCTCGCCGAGTCCCTTCACGCCCAGAGGGTTGCGCGGCGACGGAAATTCCAGGTGCACCGTCTCGATCGGGGGCAGATCGTCCGCCTTGGGCACCGCGTAGTCCATCAGCGAGCCGGTCAGGAGCTGGCCCGTCTCGTCGTAGACCATCTCCTCGAAGAGCGCGCCGCCGACGCCCTGCGCGACGCCACCGTGCACCTGCCCCTCGACGATCGTGGGATTGATGACGCGGCCGCAGTCGTGGGCAACGACGTAGCGGAGGAGCTTGACCCCGCCCGTGCCGACGTCGACTTCCACCTGAGCGACGTGGACGGCGCTCGCGTAGGTCACCGTCGGCACGTGGTGATAGGCGCTCGCCTCGAAGTCGGGTGAGGCGACGCCGGGCCGAGCGAAGGTCGGGATCGACGCCTGAACGACGCGCGCGAGGTCCACGGCCGAGCCCGGCGAGCCCCTGACGAACACCCGGCCGTCGTCGATCTCGATATCGTCGGGGCCCGCCTCGAGCAGGACAGACGCGGCGCGGACAAGCTTCGCCCGCACCTCGCGGCAGGCGTCGGCGATGGAGCTCCCCGCCGTCACCGCGCTCCGGCTCGCGAACGTCCCGACGCCGAAGGGCACCGCGGCGGTGTCGCCGCCCACGACGGTCACCCAGTCGAGCGGCACGTCGAGCGCATCGGCGGCGATCTGGGCGAAGCTCGTCTCGTGCCCCTGCCCCGAGTTGATCGCGCCCGTCGCGACGATCACGCGGCCGGCGAGATCGAGCTTCACGGTGGCACCCTCGAACGGGCCGATCGCGGTGCCCTCGACGTATCCGGAGATCCCGACGCCGCGGTACACGCCCTGGGTCCGCAGCCGCGCCTGCTCGGCACGGAACTGCCGGTAGCCGGCGGCCTCGAGCGCTTTCTCGAGCGCCAGGGGGAAGTCGCCGGTGTCGTAGACGAGCGGGTTACCGTCGCGGTAGGGCATGCCGAAGTCGTACGGGAGCTCGTCCGGCCGGATGTAGTTGCGGCGCCGGATTTCCGCCGGATCGATGCGGAGCTCGCGCGCGAGGTTGTCCACGATGCGGTCCATCGCGAACACCGTCTCGGGCCGCCCGGCGCCGCGATACGGCGCGTTCGGCGTCTTGTTCGTCACGACCGCCCGCACGTCGACTCGCATGTTCTTGATCCGATGCGGCCCGATGAGGTGGGCGACGGTGTTGTACGGGAGCACGACGCCCCAGACGTTGTAGGCGCCGAGATCGAGCCAGATGCGATCGCGCACCGCGAGGATCGCGCCGTCGCGCGTGGCCGCGAGCGAGATCGCGTGGATCTGATGGCGCGCGTGCGCGGCGCCGGACATGTGCTCGCGCCGGTTCTCGATCCACTTCACCGGCCGGCCGAGCGCCATGGCCGCGATCGGGACGAGCGCGTCCTCCGGGTACCCCGAGGCCTTCGTGCCGAAGCCGCCGCCGAGGTCGGGCGCGATCACGCGGATCTTGTGGGGCGGAAGCCCGAGCGCCGTCGTGAGCCCCTGCTGGACGAAGTGCGAGACCTGGGTCGAGTTCCAGGTCGTCAGCGTCCCGTCCCGCCGGTCCCACGTCGCGACGACGCCCCGGCCCTCGAGCGGCATGCCGACGTAGCGCTGAATGTGGAACGTCTCGCTCACGGTGACGTCCGCTCGGGCGAACGCCCCGTCGGCGTCGCCGATCGAGTGCGAGAAGCCGACACCGACGTTGGTGCCCCACTCCTGGTGGACCAGCGGCCCGCCGGGCTCACCGGCGCGCACCATGTCCACGACCGGCGGGAGCGGCTCCCAGTCGACCTCGATCAGGTCCACGGCGTCCTCGGCCGCGGCGCGGCTCTCGGCCAGGACCATCGCGACGATCTCGCCGACGTACCGCGCGCGTTCGCGGCAGAGTGCCCACTGGGGAGCCTGGCGAAGGTCGAACTTGACCACCGCGGCGAGTCCCGCCGGCACGGCCCCGAAGAGCGGCAACGGCTTCATCCAGCGGTCCAGGTCGCCAAACGTGAAGACGCGCGCCACGCCCGGAGCGGCGGCGGCGGCCGCCGTGTGGATCGTCTTCACGACCGCGTGGGCGTGGGGCGAGCGGAGGAAGGCGGCGTGGAACATGCCAGGAAGTGCCACGTCGTCGATGAAACGCCCGTCGCCACGAAGGAACCGCGGGTCTTCTCGCCGCTTCACCGCCGCGCCGAAGTATTTGGCGCCCATGGCTCGTCCAGCCCGCGACTATACACCCGCTTCCCGCGCGCGGAATCGTGCGCTATCCTCGCTGCCACATTCCCGATCTCGCAGGAGGCTCCCGATGCCCAAACGGTCGATCGTTCCGGTCGCTCTCGTCCTCGCCGCGCTCGTCGCGAGCGCGGTGCCCGGAGAATCGCAGGCGCCGGTCAAGATCGGCGTCATCCAGCCGCTCTCCGGCCCCGTCGCCGCGTCGGGCAACTACGTGCGCATGGGCGCGGAGATCGCGCGGGACTGGGTCAACGCGAAGGGTGGGATCAGCGGGCGGAAGGTCGACCTCCTCATCGAGGACAACAAGTCCGACCCCAAGGAGGCGGCGAGCGCCGCCGAGAAGCTGATCGTGCGCGACAAGGTGCCGGCCATCATGGGCGCCTGGGGCAGCTCGATGACGCTGGCGGCGATGCCCAAGCTCGAGGAGTACGGCGTCCCGATGGTGGTCGAGACCTCCAGCGCGGCGTCCATCACGAAGCGCGGCAATCCGTGGATCTTCCGCATCAGCCCGCCGTCCGAGATGGAGGCGCTCGGGCTCGAACAGTACGTGGACAAGCTCGGCGTCAAGCGCGTCGACTTCCTGGCCGTCAACACCGACTGGGGACGCGGCTCCATCACCGCGTTCGGCGACATGCTGAAGAAGAAGGGTGCCGCGGTCGGCGTGGCGGAGTTCATGGATCAGTCCGCGACCGACATGAATGCCCAGATCACCAAGATCAAGGCGACCGGCGGCGACACCCTCTTTCTCACGACGGCTGTCGAGCAGATCACCCTCGTCATGAAGCAGGCGCAGGAGCAGCGGCTCGGGCGCAAGATCGTGACGACCGGCGGTAGCTCGTCGCCGACCCAGCTCATCAAGCAGGCGGGCGCGGCGGCAGAGGGCAGCTATCACATCGTGTTCTTCATGCCGTGGTTCCCGGAGGCGATGCCCGACGGTCGCCTCGCGAAGGCGTTCGTGGACGAGTGGGCCAAGCGCGGCCATCCGTTCGAGGGATTGACCGAAGGGTTCCGCGGCCACGATGGGATCGCCACGATCGTCGAGGCGATCAAGGGCGCCGGCAAGGACGACCCCAAGGCCGTCCGCGACGCTCTCTGGAAGGTGAGCCTCATGGGTGTCAACGGCCCGATCAAGTTCGAGAAGGACGGCCCCGCCGGCAAGGAGAGCGGCCAGAGCAAGCCCAGCATCTTCGTCGTCCAGATCCGCGACGGCAAGGTCGCGCTCCCCTGGTAGACGCGCTCCTTCAGCACCTGGTGAACGGCCTGGTGCTCGGCGGGACGTACGCCCTGCTGGGCATCGGCCTCACCCTCATCTTCGGGCTCATGAACGTCGTGAACTTCGCCCACGGCGAGTTCTATACGCTCGGGGCGTACGCGGCGTTCGCCGCGCTCGGCTGGGCCGGCGTCGATTTCTTCATGGCGGTGCTGGCGGCGATCGCCTCCGGCGCCGCGCTCGGCTGGCTCTGCGAGGTCACGCTGCTGCGTCCGCTCCGGAACGAATCGATCGACACGACGATGCTGGTGATGATCGGGGTCTGGATCGCGATGCAGAACGCCGAGCTGCTCGTCTGGGGCGGCGTCGCCAAGTCGATCCCCCACCCATTTCCCACGGCGCCGCTCGTCCTGGGCCCCGTCGCGATCGCGCCGCTCCGGCTCTTCGTCCTGCTCATCGCCGTGGGGCTCATCGCGGCCTCCTGGCTCCTCATCCAGAAAACGAAGCTCGGCCGCGCGATGCGGGCGACGTTCCAGGACCGCGACACCGCCGCGCTCATGGGCGTGGGCATCGGGCGCATCCACGCGGCGACGTTCGCCTTCGGCTCGGCGCTCGCCGCGGCCGCGGGGGCCCTGCTGGGCCCCGTCTTCCTGGCCTATCCGTCCATGGGTGATCTGGCGTCGCTGAAAGCGTTCTCGGTGGTGATCCTGGGCGGCCTCGGCAACCTGCCGGGCGCGACGCTCGGGGGGTTGTTGCTCGGCATCTCCGAGGAGCTCGGCGCCGGGTATATCTCGTCCGGCTACCGCGACGCCGTGGGCTTTGTCATCATTATCCTCGTGCTGCTCTTCCGGCCGGCCGGCCTCTTCGCGCGTCAAGAACGGATCGCATGACGCGAGTCGGCGGGGGCTTCCTGGCGCTCATCGCGCTCACACTGCCGCTCTGGCTCCCGAGCGCCTATCACCTGCACGTCGCCATCATGGCGGGAATCTTCGGCGTGCTCGCGCTGTCGCTCAACCTGCTGCTCGGCTACACCGGCCAGCTCTCGCTCGGCCACGCGGCGTTCTTCGGCATCGGCGCCTACACCTCGGCGCTCCTGACCTTGAAGCTCGAGTGGTCGTTCTGGCCGGCACTGGCGGCGGCAGTCGCGCTGGCGGGCGCGGCGGGCTGGTTCATCGGGCGGCTGTCGCTGAAGCTTCGCGGCGCCTATTTCGTGCTCGTCACGATCAGCTTCGCGGGCGTCATCTCGCTGGTAAGCGTCAACTGGATCGAGCTGACGAACGGCCCGCTCGGGCTCCCGGGCGTGCCGGCGCCCGAGCTCGGGCCGTGGTCGCTCCGCACCAAGACCGCCTACTACTATCTGGTCCTGGCGGCCGTCGCGCTCTCCTACGTGGTGTCCCGGCGACTCGTCGACTCGCGGATCGGCCGCGCCTTCGTGGCGCTCCGGGAAAACGAAGCGCTCGCCGAGTCGATCGGCGTCGACGTGACCCACTATCTGGTCCTCGCCGCCGTCGTCAGCGCCGCGATGGCCGGCCTCGGCGGAAGTCTCTACGCTCACTACACGCGGTTCGTCAGCCCCGAGGTCTTTCTGTTCAGCTACACCGTCACGATGGTCATCATGGTGGTCGCGGGCGGCAAGGGCACGCTCGCTGGTCCGCTGGTGGGCGCGGTGCTCTTCACGGCGCTGCCCGAGGCGCTGCGCGCGGCCACGTCGTGGCAGTGGCAGATGCTCGCGTACGGCGTGCTCCTCGTCCTGCTTGTGGTCTTCATGCCGCGCGGGATCGTGCCGCACATCAGTGCGTCGTTCTCACGGACCCCGCGACAATAATGCTCGCCGTCAGGAATCTCGCCGTGCGGTTCGGCGGCGTGACCGCTCTCGAGGGCGTGTCCTTCGACGTGCGGCCGGGCTCGATCACGAGCGTCATCGGGCCGAACGGCGCCGGCAAGACGACTGCGTTCAACGCGATCACAGGGTACCTCCGTCCCGCCGGCGGCCGGGTCACCTACGAGGATGTCGCGCTGACCGGGCTGCGACCATCGGCGATCGCGCGGCGCGGAATCGTCCGAACGTTTCAGCGCACGAGCGTCTTCCCTTCCCTGAGCGTCGAAGACAACGTGCTAACCGGCCTCCACCTCCGCGGCACTGCCGGCTTCCTTGCGGTGCTCGCCGGCCGGCAGCGGCTCGTCTCCGAGGAGCGAAGCCTCGCCGCCGACGCCGCGGCCATCATCGAGTTCGTCGGCCTCGCGCACCGGCGGCGCGAAACCGCGAGCGGGTTACCCTACGGCGAGCAGCGGCTTGTGGAGCTGGCGGTGGCGCTCGCGGCGCGGCCGCGTGTGCTCCTGCTCGATGAGCCGGGGGCCGGCATGACGGGCGCCGAGAAGACGGTCGTCAGCGGTCTGATCCGGAAGGTCCGTGAGCAGAACGTCACCATCCTCCTCGTCGAGCACGACATGCGGATGGTCATGGGGATCTCCGACACCGTGATCGTGCTGAACGGGGGCCGCGTGATCGCCGAAGGAGCGCCCGCCGAGATCCAGGCGCACCCGGACGTGATCCGCGCCTATCTCGGAGCCTCCCATGGCTCGGCCTGAGTCGCCGCCGCTGCTCCGACTCGAAGATCTTCACGCCAGCTACGGCCCGATCGCCGCCTTGCGCGGCCTCGATCTCGTCGTGGCCCCGGGCGAGCTCGTCTGTCTGATCGGGGCCAACGGGGCAGGAAAGACCTCCACGCTGCGCGCGATCTCGGGCCTGCTGCCACCGGCCCGCGGCCGCATCGTGTTCGATGGACGCGAGATCCAGGGTGATGCTCCCGCGGCGATCCTCAAGGCCGGCATCGCCCACTGCCCGGAAGGCCGCCGCGTGTTTCCCTACCTCACCGTCGAGGAGAACCTGGCGATGGGGGCGTACGTGCGGCGCGACCGGAGCGCGATCGCCGCCGACGTCGACGAGGTCTGCGGCCACTTCCCCATTCTGGCCGAGCGTCGTCGGCAGATGGCCGGCACGCTCTCGGGCGGCGAGCAGCAGATGCTGGCCATCGCCCGCGCGCTGATGGCGCGGCCGCGGCTGATCCTGTTCGACGAGCCCTCGCTCGGGCTCGCGCCGACCGTCGTGGAGACGACGTTCGCGATCATCGCGGACATCCGGCGGCGCGGGACGACCGTGCTCATGGTCGAGCAGAACGCCTACGCCGCGCTCCGCATGGCCGACCGCGCTTACGTGATGGAGACTGGCCGCATCGTGCTCGAGGGCGCAGCCGGAGCCCTGCTCGACGATGACCACGTCCGACGCGCGTACCTCGGAGGTTAGGCGACGTATCGGTTCAGGTGCATTCTTGCACCACCTTCCCCGCGCCACTATGCTGGTACCACCTATGTGTGAAATGAGTGCGTCCCTGACATACCCGGCGGCGACTGGCACCCGCTCGTCGCGGAGTTAAAATGAATAATCTGCACGTCGTAACGGGTGCCTTTGGCTACTCCGGCCGCTACATCACCGAGCGGCTGCTCCGAGCTGGCAATCGCGTCCGTACCCTTACAAACTCCCCCGATCGCGAACACCCATTCGGAGATCGAGTCGAGGTACATCCCTTCAACTTCGACCACCCCGAGCGACTCGCGACGTCCCTCGAAGGTGCCCAAGTCCTGTACAACACCTACTGGGTGCGCTTCAATCACGCGGACTTCCGCTACTCGCAGGCGATCGACAACACGCGCGCCCTCTTCACCGCAGCCCGTCACGCTGGGATCTCCCGCATAGTCCACGTCAGCATCACCAATCCTACGGAAGATTCTCCCCTGGAGTACTTCCGCGGGAAGGCTGTTCTGGAGCGCGAGCTCAGAGAATCTGGGCTTTCGTACGCGATCCTACGTCCGGCGGTCCTCTTCGGAGGGGAGGACATCCTGATCAACAACATTGCCTGGGTTCTCCGCCACCTGCCCATCTTCGGCGTCTTTGGCGCGGGTCACTATCGCCTGCAGCCGATCCATGTTCACGATTTGGCCGAACTCGCTGTTGCACAAGGAGTCGAGCGCGTGGACCGAACTATCGATGCCATCGGCCCCGAGACCTACAGTTATCGCGACCTCGTCCGGGAGCTCGCGCGAATCATTGGCGTGTGGCGTCCGATCGTCTCTGTTCCGCCGCAGCTTGGCTACGCCACGGGGTGGTTCCTGGGCAAGCTCCTCGGGGACGTTCTCATCACGCGAGACGAAGTGGACGGTCTCATGCAAGACCTTCTCGCAACAGAATCCGAGTCAACGGGACAAACAAAGCTATCCTCCTGGGCACGCGAGCACGCCGCCACACTTGGCAGGCGGTACGCAACGGAGCTCGGCAGGCGGAGAAACCGCAGCGTTGCGTATGCTCACGCTAGGTAACGCGCCGGGAGGGTTGCCGCCCAATGAGCGAATGGAGTGGGCCGGCACGACGGGCTGTGGTGAATGCAGTCGCGAGTGGGCCGGCCGCTCATTCGCGATTCGTTAGACATACGAAAGAAGGACACGATGTACTGTCCGAACACCGATTGCCCTCACGCTCAGCGGACCGGTAAGCTGGCTGAGTATGTTGCTGGGACCACGCGGTGTTCCGATTGCGGCTCGGTGCTTGTTGAAGCAAACCCCGCACCGCCTACGGGTGAGTCGCCAGCGCAGATCGACAACTTCGTGCCGCTCATCGCGCTGCATGACGCTGCCCTCGCCTCCGTCGTCCAATCTGTACTAGCGTCTGCCGGCATCCCCTTTGTAATCAAAGGCGAAGTAATCCAAGATCTCTTCGGCGTCGGGCGACTGGGCGTTGGGTTCAACCCCATCACCGGACCAGCTGTGTTGTCAGTGGAGTCGTCGCGCCTCGACGAAGCCCGTGAACTGCTTCGTCAGGCAGACGAGGAGACCGACTCTGAGGCGGAGGACGGTGCCCAATCGCGGTGAGCGCCCGGCCGCAGCTTAACCTAGCGTTCGCCGCACCTCGGCCACTGAGAGGGCCCTGGTCCTGAGGGTGGCAATGGTGGCGTCCCTCGTAGTCGGCGCATTCGTGGCGAGACGGATTCTGTTCGGCAGCGGCCGCGCTCTCCGTGGCGAGGTGTCGACCCTGCTCATCGCGACAGTGGTTTTCGCCGTCGGGCTCTATATCGCTCGTCGCATGCGACGCCTCTAGAGCAGGTAACGCCGGAGCTGGTGGGCGGGCGTCAGATAGCGGCCGGCGATCAGTCGGACGAAGAAGAGCGAGGCGAGCGCGGTGGCGGCGGCCTGCATGAACACGACGACGATCTGGTAGCGGATGGCCAGGAGCGGCGAGGATCCTGCGAGGATCTGGCCCGTCATCATCCCCGGAAGCTGCACCAGCCCCACTGTCATCATCCCGTTGACCACGGGAATCATGGCCGCGCGCAGCGCCGAGCGCACCAGCGGCTGCACGGCCTCGCGGCCGGAGAAGCCGAGGGCGAGGCGCGTCTCGACCTCGGCGGCGCGGACGCGAAGCTCTCCCTGCAGCCGGTCGCCCGCGAGGGCGGCGCTGGTCATCGAGCTGCCGAGGATCATCCCGGCGATCGGGATGATGTACTGCGGCTCGTACCACGGACGCACCTGCACGACGACGCCGATCACGTAGGCGAGCGTCACGCCCGTCGAGACGAAGAGGGAGACGGCGGCGATCCGGTAGGCACCGGGAATCGGCTTCGGGAGGCGTGACACCGCCGCGTGCGTGGCCACGCCCGTCATCACGACGAGGATGAGCACCACCCAGTACCAGCGCGCGGCGGCGAAGACGGCGGCGAGGATGAGGCCGACCCCGTAGAGCTGCACGATCGTCCGGATGGAGCCGAGCAGGAGATCGCGCTCCAGGCCCAGCGCCTGTCGGATCGAGACGATCGCGACCGCGGCCACCAGCAGCAGCGCCAGAGCGAGCTGCCACAGCGAGAGATCGATGACGCCCGCGCTCACGAGGCGTCGGCGACGCCGGCGACGCGCTCGCCGGCCAGGAACGCTTGCAGGCGGACATCGAGGTCCCCGACCCGCTCGTACGCCTGCATCTCGCCCTTCACCAGGTAGAGCAGCATGCCGCCGAGCCGGCGGACGAGCTCCGGCTGATGCGTCACCGCGACGATGCTGAGCCCGCGCGCCTCGCGCAGTCGCGAGACGGTCTCCACCACGAGGGCGGCGTTGGGCGGATCGAGCGCGGAGGTGGGCTCGTCCAGCAGGAGCGCACGCGGGTCACCGAGCAAGGCACGCGCGATCGTCACCCGCTGCTTCTCGCCGCCGGACAGCGTGGCGGCGTCGCGATCGAGCAGCTCGCCCTCGAGCCCCACGTCGGCCAGGGCCTGGCCCAGCCGCGCCTCGGACAGATCGCCGTCCACGTCAGCGGGTCGGAGGCGGAGGTTGTCGCGCACCGTACCCTCGAAGACCACCGGCGTCTGCATGACGAGCGCCGCGCCCCGCCGGAGCCGGCGGGGATCGAGGTCCCGGATGTCGCGGCCCTCGAATCGAACCGTTCCGGCAGTCGGCTCCTCGAGACGGTTCAGACATCGCAGCAAGCTCGACTTCCCCGACCCCGACGGGCCCACGAGCGTGAGCGCCCGACCACGCTCTACGGTGAAGGAGACGTCCTTCAGGATCGGGGCCATCGGCTGCCCGCGACGTCCTGGGTAGACGAGCGCGAGATGCTCGACCTCGAAGATGGGATCGCTCATGTCGTGATCCGGCCTCGGCCCGTCAACCGGTGATCGCCACGCCGATCAGCTTGCCGACGCCGAACGTCACCCCCGCCGCCGCGAGCCCCAGCAGGAGCTGACGGCCGCCCGACCGCCACACCGGTTTCCCGGTGAAGATCGTGATCGCGCCTCCGATCCCGTAGAGCACCAGCCCACTGACGACGACGCTCGACGCCACCGCGAGGTTTCCACGCATGACCACGAACGGGACGATCGGCACCACGGCGCCGATCGCGAACAGGGCGAACGACGCGACCGCCGCTTCCCACGGCGAGCCGCCGAGGTCTTTCGGATCGATGCCCAGCTCTTCACGGGCCAATGCGTCTATCGCGGTCGCTCGGTCGGCGAGCAAGCGCCTGACCATCGTGTCGGCCTCGCTCGGACTCAACCCCTTGGCCTCGTAGATCAGCTTCAGCTCCTCGCCTTCGCCCTCGGGATCCTCACGGAGCTCGCTCGACTCGATCCGGATCTCGCGCTCAGCGAGCTCGCGGGCGCTCGTCACCGACACCCACTCGCCCAGGGCCATCGAGCAGGCACCCGCCAGGAGACCCGCCAGCCCGGTGACGAGAATACCGTGGCTATCGACCGAGGCGCCGGCCACGCCCATGACGAGGCTGAGGTTCGAGCACAACCCATCGTTGGCGCCCAGCACCGCTGCCCGCAGCGCGTTCCCGCCGACCGAGCGATGCCGGCCTTCCAGCCGCCCCAAGAAGCTGCCTTGGAGGCCGCGCGGCTGGGTCGTCACGAGTTGCTTGAGCACTTGCGCGTGCCATCGCTCGTGAGCCGGCATCCGGGTACCGGCGGTTTCGGGCTGCTTCACGTAGGCGTTCTGGTCCACTGCCTCCTTCGCGGCAATGGTGGGGAGGACGAGCTCCGGCCCGAATCGCCGCGCGATCCATCCGAGCACTCGGCTTCGCCAGGACGGCAGCCGGCGCGGGACCGACGCACCGGCTTTGCGCAATCGATCCTCCCAGAACGCGATGTGGTCCTCCTCCATCGCGGCCAGGTTGGTGTACACCTTGGCGAGCCGGGGATCGGCTTCCGCCGCCGCCATCGCACGATACTCAGCGGCGCTATCGACCTCGTCCTGCCAGTTCTCGAGGTATCGCGGAATCTCGTCACGGTCGCTCATGAGCCATTTCCTCCTGATCAGCCGGAATCCTCACGGGGGACTGTAACGGGGCATGACCCACTTATCCAGGGGCCAGCCGCTGGAGCTCCGGCCGTATCGAACATTGGACATTTTCAGCGGGCGCCGGATCGTTCACGATCCGGGGCATGGGCGACCCCCGTCACATTCTCGGGCGCGCGGCGGAGGATGCCGCGGCGCGCCTCCTGGAGCGGTCCGGGCTACGCATCGTCGCGCGAAACGTCAAGTTCCGCCAGGGTGAGATCGATCTCGTGTGCCGCGACCGCGAAGTCTGGGTCTTCGTCGAAGTGAAGTGCCGGCAGGAACGCTGGGACGACGGGCCCGGCGCCGCCGTGTCGTGGTGGAAGCGACGGCGGCTCATCCGTCTGGCACAACACTATCTCAAGTGGATGCACATCGCGGAGGCCCACTGTCGGTTCGACGTCGTCGCGGTCACACCGCGTGGCGACGGCCGCTTCGAGATCCGCCACATCCCCGCCGCCTTCGACGCGAGCGGGATCGTCTGACCCTCGGACCTTCGGCCCCGCGGGCCGGACCTTCGGCCCCGCGGATTTCGGGTACAATCACGCTCCCGTGACGATTCTCTGGGACACGTACCGTAGTGCGCTCGGGTCCATCGCCCAGGCGGTCGGACGCACGCCGCTCGTCACGCTCAACCGCGTGACCGCCGGCCTGACACCGCCGATCCACGTGAAGCTCGAGTGGTACGGCGCGACGGGCAGCCTCAAGGACCGCATCTATCTGCACATGTTCAACCGCGCCGAGGCGCGGGGCGATCTCCGCCCGGGGATGCGCGTGCTCGAGTGCTCGACCGGCAACGCCGGGATCGCCTGCGCCTTCGTCGCGGCCGTCAAGGGCTATCGCTGCACGATCGTCATGCCCGAGGGGATGAGCGAGGAGCGCAAGAAGATCATGCGCGCCTACGGCGCCGACCTCGTCTTCACGCCCGGCGGCGAGAGCGACGTGGACCTCTCGCTCCGGCGCCTCGAGGAGATCCGCGCGGGCGACCGGCCAGGCTACTGGGTCCCGGGGCAGTTCAACAACGCCGACAACGTCGAGGCCCATTACAAGACCACAGGCCCCGAGATCTGGGAGCAGTGCGGAGGCATCGTCGGCGCGTTCGTCGCCTCGCAGGGCAGCGGCGGCACGCTCACGGGCGTGGGGCGCTTCCTGCGCGAGCATGACGCGCGGGTGCGTCTCTACGCGGTCGAGCCCGACGAGTGCGCGCTCCTGGCCCGGCGCGAGTGGGGACCGCACGGCATCGAGGGCATCGGCGACGGGTTCATCCCCGAGAACCTCGACGTCGCTCTCCTTTCCGGAGTCATCACGACGACCACCGCCGAGAGCCTGACGATGGCGCGGCGGCTCGCCGCCGAGGAAGGCATCTTCTGCGGCATCTCGACCGGCTGCAACGTGGCGGCCGCGCTCAAGCTGGCGCGCCGCCGCCCGGACCTGCCGTCGATCGTGACGATGGCGAACGACACGGGACAGCGCTACTTCACCACCGCGCTCTGCGGCGAGGACAAGCACGTGGAGGTTCCGGAGCGCGAGCATCCGATGGACCCGCGGACGCGGCACGCGCTCGATCGCTACCAGCCGAAGTGGGAGATCCTGACCTGAATCCCGCCGAGTACGACTTCATCGCGGCGCGCGGGCGCGTCGAGGCCAAGAAGAAGTCGGCGGGCGAGAAGCTCACGAGCCTCGAGGACGCCGTCGCCCGCGTCAAGGACGGCGACCACGTGAGCGCCGGCGGCTGCCTCTTTTCCCGCACGCCGATGGCGCTCGTGCGCGAGGTCCTCCGCCACCGACGCCGCGCGCTCACGCTCTCGCGCAACCTCACCTGCACCGAGGGCGAGCTCCTGATGGCGGCCGGGGCGGTGACCCGCGTCGTGACCGCGTGGATGTCGATCGGCCTGCCGTGGGGCGTGTCGAAGATCCTCCGCCACTACGTCGAGTCGGGCGCGGTTGGGCTGGAAGAATGGAGCCACCTGGCGCTCGGCCTCCGCTTCCGTGCCGGGGCGATGGGCGTTCCGTTCCTGCCCGCGCTGACGATGCTCGGCTCGGACCTGGTCGGGGTGGGCGGCATGAAGACGGTGCAGGACCCCTATACGGGCGAGACGCTCGCGGCGGTGCCGGCGCTCTTTCCCGACGTGGCGCTCCTGCACGTGCACCGGGCCGACCGGTTCGGCAACTGTCAGATCGACGGCTACCCCCACATGGACGCCGATATCGCGCGCGCGGCGACGACCGTCCTCGTCACCGCCGAAGAGATCGTCTCCGAGGAGGAGACGCGGCGATATCCCGACCGCACGGTCATCCCGGGGTTCGTCGTCGACGCGCTCGTCCTGGCGCCGTTCGGCTCGTTCCCCCACGAGTGCTACGGCCTCTACGAGGCGGACTACGAGCACTTCGCGGAGTACACGGCGGCGATCGACGCGCGCGGGCCCGCGGCCGTCGGCGAGTATCTCGAGCGCTACGTCTACGGGCCGCCGGCGTGGAACGACTATCTCGACCTGTTCGGCGGCGAGCGCCTTGCGCTGCAGGCGAAGCGGGCGAGAGAGCTGACGCGATGACCGAGCCCAGCGCCTTTCTCAGGCCACCACCGGCCGGAGCCGGCCTCGTGCGATCGATACAATGACCGATAGATTCAACGCCGCCGAGCTCCTGGCCGTGATCGCGGCGCGGCAGCTCCGCGACGACACGACGGTCTTCGCGGGCGTCGGCGTACCGCTCCTCGCCGCGGCGCTCGCCAAGCGGCGCCATGCGCCGCGCCTGACGATGGTCATCGAGGGGGGGATCATCGGGCCCGAGATCGCGCCGGGGCGGCTACCGGTGTCGACCAACGAGATGCGCGCCGGCCACCGGGCGACGATGTTGCCCGGGATCACCGACGCCTTCCTCTTCGCTCAGCGCGGCTTCGTGGACGTTGGCTTCATGGGCGGCGCGCAGATCGATCCGTACGGCAACATCAACACCAGCGTGCTCGGCCCCGACTACTGGCGCCCCAAGGTTCGCTTGCCCGGGACGGGCGGCGCCAACGACATCGCCTCGCTCTGTCGCGAGGTCATCATCGTCACACCTCACGAGAAGCGGCGCTTCGTCGAGCGCGTCGACTTCGTCACGAGCCCCGCGTGGCTCCGGGGCGACGGCTCGCGCCGCGCGGCGGGTCTCCTCTTCGGCGGTGTCTCGCGCGTCGTCACCACGCTCGGGATCCTCGGATTCGACCCTGATAGTAAGCGCATGCGGATCGAGGCCACGCACCCGGGCGTCTCGATCGACACGATGAGACAGAACACCGGTTTCCCCCTCCTCGAGGCCCCGCGACTCGAAGTCACCGAGCCACCTTCGGACGAGGAGCTCGAAATGCTGCGGGCCCTCGACCCCGAGCGTCGGTTCCTGGGCTGATCAATGCCGGCGTTCGGGCTCGCGCTCAAGAACTTCGTGGGGCCGGCCGAGCGCCCCGACATCGACGGGCTCTACGCGTACGCCGAGCGGGCCGAGGCCCTGGGCTTCGAGTCGCTCTGGGCGTGGGACCACGTCATCCTCGGCGTCGAGCCGGCCTTCCCAATCCTCGACGCCGTCGGCACGCTGACCGCGATCGCGGCCCGGACCAGCCGCATCAAGCTCGGGACCGGCGTGCTCGTGCTCCCGCTGAGAAACCCGACGGTGGCGGCGAAGGCGCTCGGCACGCTCGACGTGGTCTCAAAGGGCCGCCTGATCCTGGGCGTGGCCGCCGGCTGGTACGCGCGGGAGTTCGACGCCGTCGGCGTGCCGTTCAAGCGTCGCGGCCGGCTCTTCGAGCGGAATCTCGAGGTCCTCACCCGGCTCTGGACCGAAGATCGGGTCACCCTCCAGGTCGACGAGCTCAACCTGCGCGAGGCCGTGATGCTGCCGCGCCCCGTGCAGCGACCGCGTCCGTCCATCCTGATCGGCGGCTACGTGGACGCGGTTCTCAAACGTGTCGCCACGCGCGGCGACGGCTGGCTGACGTACTTCTACACACCGGAGAGCTATCGCCGCTCATGGGAGAAGATCGTCCGATTCGCGCAGGAAGCCGGGCGGGACCCGCAGACGCTCACCGGCACGAACCAGCTCGCGATCTACGTCGGTCGCTCGCGCGAGGCAACCGAGGCGCCGATGCGCCGCTGGCTCGAGACCGAGTGGGACGTGGCCGCCTGGAGCGAGTCCACGATCGAGCACGCGATCCGTGGCAGCGTGGACGAGTGCGTCGAGCAGCTCCGAGCCCACGCCGAGTCGGGCGTCGACCGCATCGTCCTCATCCCCTACCGCTACGACCCCGACCAAGTCGAGCAAATCGCCCGCGAAATCCTCCCCCGCCTCGCCCAGACCGCGTCGGACGCGAATCGCGATCGTCGCTAATGTCCTATCCGAGAAGTCCCGTTATCGATCACGAACCGCCGGCGGCGCGGAACGTGACTTCGCTCGTGGTCACCGGTACGATGATGGACATCTGCGTGCTGGCGACGGTGATCGGCGCGCTCCACCGGGAGTACCGGGTCACAACGTGGTCGAGGACGGCGTGGCGACGCTCTGGCCCGAGATCCAGCGGGCCACCCTCGACATCATCGGGCGTGCCTACGGCCGCGTCGTGACCGGTAAGGAAATCGCCGACCAGATCTCGAGCTCGTGAGGAGGGCGCGATGAGTCGACCGCTGCGCTTCTCGGGCGTCATGCCCGCCAACGTGCTTCCCTTCACCGCCGACCTGGCGATCGACGAGCCCGCGTACCGCCGGCACCTCCGCTGGCTCGCCGACACGCGGGGCGTTACCGGCATCGTTGCCAACGGGCACGCCGCGGAAGTGTCCTCGCTCACTCGCGACGAGCGCAAGCGCTCGCTGGCGATCGCGCTCGACGAGGTCGGCGGCGCATGCCCGGTCGTCGCCGGCATCTACTCCGACGGCACGCAGGAGGCGGTGGAGCTCGCCCGCGATGCTCGGGCGGCGGGCGCGGCGGGCGTGCTGGTCTTTCCCCCGACGCTCTTCATGTGGGGCGCCCAGCTCAAGCCGGACATGGTGCGGCGGCATTTTTCCGAGATCGCGGCCGGCGCCGATCTGCCGATCGTCGTGTTCGAATATCCGCCCGCCTCGGGAATCGGCTACTCACCGGAGACCCTCGCGACACTCGCCGAGATCCCACAGGTCGTGGCCGTGAAGGACTGGTCGAACGAGATCGTCGCCTTCGAGGCGAATCTCCGTGCGCTGCGCGCGACCGGTCGCCCGGTGGCGATGCTCTCGGCCTTCACGATGTCGCTGATGGCGACCTTCCTGCTCGGCGCCGACGGCGCGATCTCCGGAATGGGCAGCGTCACCGCCGACCTTCAGGCCGAGCTGTTCGAGGCGTGCGGCAAGGGCGACCTGGACGGCGCCCGGCGGATCAACGACCGTCTGGCGCCGCTGGTATCCGTCTTCTACGCGCCCCCCTTCGTGGACATGCACAACCGGATGAAGGAAGCGCTCGTCCTCCTCGGGCGGATTCCAGCCGCCCACGTCCGGCCCCCGCTGACGCCCGTCGGCCCGGCGGAGCGGGAGGCGATCCGCCGGGCGCTTGCCGCATCCGGCCTCGGCGCGGAGCGGCGCTAGGCTCTCCAAACTTCTGAGAGGAGCGAGGCGACCATGGATCTCGGAATCAAGGGCAAGAACGCGATCGTCTGCGCCGCCAGCAAGGGGCTCGGCAAGGGCTGCGCCATGTCGCTCGCCCGCGAGGGCGTGAACATCACGATGAACGCGCGCACGAAGGATGCGCTCGAGGCTGCCGCCAAGGAGATCCGCGACGCCACCGGCGTGCGCGTGACGACCGTGGCGGGCGACATCACGACTGACGCAGTGCGGGCAGCACTGCTCCAGGCGTGCCCGGCGCCCGACATCCTCGTGAACAACGCGGGCGGCCCGCCGCCGGGCGACTTTCGCGAGTGGGACCGCGAGATCTGGCTCCGGGCGCTCGACGCCAACATGCTCACGCCCATCTTCCTGATCAAGGCGACCGTGGACGGCATGATCGCCCGTCGCTTCGGCCGGATCGTCAACATCACGTCGGTCTCGGTGAAGTCGCCCATCGAGAGCCTCGGCCTGTCCAACGGCGCCCGCGCCGGGCTCACGGGCTTCATCGCGGGACTGTCCAGGAAGACCGTCGCCCACAACGTGACGATCAACAACATCCTGCCGGGCCCGTTCGACACCGATCGGCTGCGCTCCAACATCGCGGCCCAGGCGAAAGCCAGTGGCAAGCCGGTCGAGCAGGTCGCCCGGGAGCGCCAGGCCCAGAACCCCGCGGGCCGCTTCGGCACCGCGGCCGAGTTCGGCGAGGTGTGCGCGTTCGTCTGCAGCGCCCAGGCCGGCTACATCACCGGCCAGAACTTCGTCCTCGACGGTGGCGCCTACCCGGGCACGCTTTAGCGGCACCCTTGCGCGGTCTGACCGGTTAGTGTAGATAGAAAAAACCTTTACGGGGAGGACAAACCGATGGCAGAGCGCTGGCACGACGAAGCCTGGGCGAAGGACATGTGGTGGAGCGGCAAGACGAGCCGGCGAAAGTTCCTCGCGCTCTCGTCGGCGGCGGCCGGCGCCCTCGGTGCGACCGTGCTGCTCCCGGCACCGTGGCGAGAGGCGTTCGGGCAGGCCAAGCCGTACAAGGTCGGCGTTCTCCAGCCGCTTTCCGGCACCGGCGCGGCGGGCGGGAAGACCGCGCTGGTCGGCACCGAGATGGCCGTCGAGCGGATCAACAAGTCCGGCGGCGTCAACGGTCGGCCCATCGAGCTGGTGATCGCGGACTACGAGTCGAAGCCCGACGTCGGCCGCCGCAAGGCCGAGAAGCTCGTGCTCGAGGACAAGGTCGACGTCGCCGAGGGCGGCTATCTCTCCAACGTGTGTCTGGCCTGCATGCCGGTCTTCGAGGAGCACCGGACGGTCTGGATGATCGGGGTCTGCCTCGACACCACGATCACCACGACCAAGTGCAGCCGCTTCGTCTTCCGGCCCTTCGACTACGCGCCGGCTCAGGCTGTCGCGATCGCTCCCTACCTGGTCAACAAGATGGGCAAGAAGTGGCACATCGCCTATCTCGACTACGCGTGGGGTCAGTCGACGCGGGATGCCTATCTCCAGCAGATCAAGAAGAACGGCGGCGACGTCGTCGAGACCACCGGTATTCCGCTCGGGACCGCGGACATGGCGCCGTTCGTCTCAAAGATCACCGGCTCCTTCGACGGCCTCTTCGGGATCTTCTTCGGCGCCAATGCCATCAACTTCACGAACGCCATCTACGACCTCGGGCTCACCAAGAAGTACAAATATGCGGGCGATGGCGCCATCGCGGAATCCACGCACCTGCCCGCGCTGGGCTCGAAGATCGAGGGATTCGTCGGCATCAACCGGTACGTTCCCGTGCTCGACCCGCCCCTCAATACGCCCTATCACAAGAAATTCTTCGACCAGGCGGTGGTCGCGCTGAAGAAGATCGATCCGTCCGGCCCGCTGCCGGACCGCTACGTCCAGTCGAACTTCGAGGCCATGAATTTCCTGAAGCTCGGCATGCAGAAGTCGGGGTTCCGCGGCCGGGAAGATACGATGAAGCTGATCGAGGCGCTCGAGGGCATGGAGGTCAAGGAGAGCGACGACTTCCCGCAGGGCGACAAGTCGCTGCGGAAGGAAGACCATCAGGCATTCCTGCGCGAGTTCATCTTCACGATCCAGAACAACAAGCACAAGATCGTGGAGGTCATCCCCAAGGAAAAGACGATCGTCCCGCCTGCGTGCAAATTCGTTTGAGGATAAGGACATGGGGGGCCCCGATATGGCCCCCCATACCCCCCGTCGCTCGGAGCGCCCCGGGTTTCCCGGGGCGCTCCTCGATGTCGTCGCGCGCGTGTCCACTCTGACCGCATCGTCCCCCATCTTGAAGGCGGAGGCGCTGACGGTCCGCTTCGGCGGGCTGGCGGCCCTGAGCAATGTGTCCCTCAGCGTGCCCGCCGGGGAGATCCGAGCGATCATCGGCCCCAACGGCGCGGGAAAGTCCACCTTCTTCAACTGCCTCACGGGCGTGCTCCGGCCGACGAGCGGCCGGATCGTGTTCAACGGCGAGGACATCGCGGGGCTGCCGCCCTACACCATCTCTCGGAAGGCGATCGCGCGCTCCTACCAGATCACCAACATCCTTCCGGGCGCCACCGTGCTCGAGAACGTCAGGATCGCCAGCCAGTCCCGACGCCACAACTGGAGCATGCTGCGTCACCACCGGGCGTACACGGACGTGATCGCCCGTGCGCGCGCCGCCCTCGCCGACGTCGGCCTCGCCGACAAGGAGGACGAGCTGGCGGCGAACCTCTCGCACGGCGAGCAGCGCAATCTCGAGATCGGCATCGCGCTCGCCACGGAGCCGAAGCTGCTCTGTCTCGACGAACCGACGGCCGGGATGAGCGTGGCCGAGACCCACGCGACGGTGGACCTGGTCCGCCGGATCGCCCGGAATCTCACGATTCTCATCGTGGAGCACGACATGGAGGTCGTGATGGGCCTTGCCCACACGATCACGGTCCTGAACTACGGCGAGGTGCTGGCCGAGGGCCGGCCGGCCGAGATCCAGGCCAACCCGCGAGTCCAAGAGGTCTACCTCAAGACCTGATGCTCGTCCTCGAGAACGTCGACGCCCACTACGGCAAGTCGCACGTACTCCACGGTGTGTCGATCGAGGTGCGCGCCGGGGAGGTGGTCGGCCTGCTCGGCCGCAACGGCGTGGGCAAGACCACGACGCTCAAAGCCATCATGGGGATGGTGCGCCGGACGGGCGGGCGCATCACGTTCGACGGGCGCGATCTGACCGGCGTGCCTCCGCACGGGCTGGCCGGGCTCGGCATCGCGTGGGTGCCAGAAGAGCGTCGGATCTTCCGCCTGCTGACGGTGCTGGAAAACTTGCGGACCGGCCTCGACCGTCCCGCGGTCACGCCGGATCGGCGGGAGCGGCTACTTGAGAAGGTCTACACCTACTTCCCGATCCTGAGGGAGCGGCGCAATCAGGCGGGTGGGACGCTGTCGGGCGGCGAGCAGCAGATGCTCGCCATCGCGCGCGCGATGATGCTCGAGCCGAAGATCATTCTCCTCGACGAGCCGACCGAAGGGCTCATGCCGCGCATGGTCGCCCAGATCCAGGAGATCGTGCACGCGCTCCACCGGGACGGGGTGGCCATTCTTCTCGTCGAGCAGAACGTCCCGTTGACGCTCGACGCCGCCGGGCGGGTCTACATCATGGAGAAGGGCGCCGTGCGGCACCACGCGTCGGCGGCCGAGCTACGCGCGGACCAGCGCGTCATCCACGAGTACCTGGGGGTCTGACATGGACCAGATCATCATCCAGACGCTCCACGGCCTGGTCAACGGAATGGTGCTGGCGATGGTGGCCTCGGGCCTCACGCTCATCTTCGGAATCATGGACATCGTCAACTTCGCCCACGGCGACCTCATGATGCTCGGCGCGTTCGTCGGCGCCACCGTGCTGGGCGTGACCGGGAACTACTGGCTGGCTCTGATCGTCGCGGCGATCGTCATCGCCGTGCTCGGCGCCCTGCTGCAGATCACGACGCTGCGGCCGCTCATCGGGCGCGACCCGCTGACGACGATCCTCGCGACGTTCGGCGTCTCGCTGGTGATCCAGAAGTACGCGCTCTGGCAGTGGGGCCCGTCCGTGCGCCGGATCAGCGAGCCGGTGCCCGGGGAGTTCACGCTCTTCCACCTCCAGTATCCCTGGTACCGCGTCGCCACGGCGGTCCTGGCCGGCCTGATCCTCGGCGGCCTGTGGCTGTTCCTGAAATACGGCAAGTACGGCATCTGGATCCGCGCCACGACCCAGGATCGCGTGATGGCGCAGGCCATGGGGATCCCGGTCCCGCTGGTCTACACGGGGGTGTTCGCCATCGGCTCGGCGATGGCGGCGGCGAGCGGCGTCCTCTTCGGCCCGTTCGCCGGGGTCACCCAGACGATGGGCTTCGACTTCACGCTGCGCGCGTTCATCGTGGTCGTCGTCGGCGGCATGGGGAACCTCGGCGGCTCGATCCTGGCCTCGATCTTCGTCAGCCTCCTCGAGAGCTACGCCTCGATCGTCGTGAGCCCTGCCCAGGCGGTGATCGTCTCGTTCGTCGTGCTGGTCCTGACGATGCTCTTCCGGCCCACCGGGCTCTTCGTCCCGACGCCCAAATGACCGCGATGCCGGCCGCGCGGCCGACGCCACCCGCCACCGCCTACTGGATCGGGTTCACCGTGGTGGTCGTGCTCCTGATCGTCGCCCCTCTCGTGCTTCCGCCGTTCTGGCAGCGCTTCGCCACCGAGATTCTCGTCTGGGGGCTCCTGGCGATGTCCTCGGACATCCTGATCGGCTACACCGGCATGGTCTCGTTCGGACACTCGGCGTTCTTCGGTCTCGGCATGTACGGCGCGGCCGCCGCGCTCCTCACGGTAAAGCCGCCGAGCCTCGGACTCGCCTTGCTCTACGGCCTGGTCGCCGCCGGCGCCGCCGCCGTCTTCGTCGCCTACTTCGCGACCCGGCTGCGCGACATCTACTTCGCGATCTCGACGCTCGTCTTCTCGCAGATCTTCTACGTCATCATCTTCACCTGGACGGAGGTCACCGGCGGCGAGAACGGCCTCACCTTCAGCCAGCCGCGGCTGATGATCCCCGGGATCTGGAGCGACCGCTTCACGCCCGTGACCTTTCACTGGTTCGTGCTGGCAGTGGTGGTGCTCTCGTACCTGCTGGTCCGGCGGATCACCCAGTCGCCGTTTGGCATGGTGCTCCAGTCCATCCGCGAGAACGAGCCGCGCACGCGCGCGATCGGCTATCACGTCGAGCGTTACAAGATCGTGGCAGTGATGCTCTCCGGTCTCTTTGCGGGTCTTTCGGGCGTTCTCTACGCGCTGCAGAACAAGTTCGCCGCGCCCGACTTCGTCTTCTTCGTCGTATCGGGCGAGGTCGTGATCTTCAACGTCATGGGCGGGATGGGCACGCTGGCGGGGCCGTTCGCGGGCGCCGCGTTCTTCCTGCTCCTGCGCGAGGGGCTTTCGCGCTTCCTCACCGAGTACTATCTCATCCCCCTCGGCATCATCTTCATCATCATGATCATCTTCCTGCCACAGGGATTGCTCGGCTTCCTGCGCCGACGGCTGAACGCGTAGACCGTCTCCGACACGTCAGCGGCCCGGAGCCACCGGCCAAGAACAGCGCGGCGTAGGTCCGCCACGGGCGAAGAGCCTCCTGGGTCCGTCGATTTTCCCACCAGACCCGGAGGCGGCCGGGAAGGCCCAGCCAGGCGGTGACATCGGCGTCAGGCTCTCCGACCGTTCGCATACCGATCCATTCGGCCGAGCTGCGATCCAGGCCGGCCTCCGTCACGAGGCATTCGACAAGCTGTGGGAACGGAACTCCCGGCTCCAACGTGATTCGGCCCTGAGCAACGCAGCGCGCGAGACGACCGACTGTCGCCGCGAGCCGCGGCGACAGGCCGCACCGCCGCAGAGACGCTCGACTCAACGCGTGAGGGCTGGGAAACAGACGGCTCAGCCCTGGCGGGTCGTCTGCAGAGATCGGTCGCCCGAAGCGCTCCACCAGGGCTCTCATGACCGGTTCCGTCGCGTCTTTGCCCACGCCCCGGCTGACGACGGTCCGGATCGCGACCTCGAAGCCATCCCAGGCGCCGGGAACGCGCAGACCCTCCAGTGACACCCGCGTGCGCCTGCCGGGCAGCACAGCCGTGAGGGCGCTTCTGATACTGGCCGGATCGGCTCTCAGGTCGAACATCGTGTGAAGCCGCTCGATGGCCACTTTTAGCCGGGAATAGTCGGGCAGATGCAGAATCACATGCAGCGCGTGCTCGTGACGGGCCCGCCGTACCGCGAGCCAGCCATGGACGCCGCCCAGCGAAATCGTCCGGCGGTATTCATTCTCGGATACGCATTCCACTCCGGAAACCGCCTCGGCCGAGAGAACCCGCAGCTTCGCCGGCCAGTCATACGGAGGCCGGTAGTACAGGCGTAACGCGATCGCGTCAGTACGGGCGATGGCCACCGCCGCGCGTCGCCGGATCTCCGACGGAGACCGCCCGTAGGTGGCCCGGAACACGCTGTTGAAGCGACGGAGACTGGAGAACCCGGCCGCGAGAGCAATCTCCGTGACTCGGAGCGTCGTCTCGTCGAGCAACCGCTTCGCGACCTGAACGCGACGCGTTCGCGCGATCGCTCCGGGCGGTGCACCACAATGCTGCACGAAGAGACGCGTGAGATGGCGGGATCCCATTCCCAGGACGGCGGCGAGATCGGGGAGGCCGTGCCCGTCGAGGAAGCCGCGATCGATCAAGGTGAGGCCGCGGGAGACGGTCGCGGCCGAGCCGTGCCAGGCCGGCGATCCGGGAGCCGCTTCGGGGCGGCATCGGAGACACGGGCGGAATCCGGCAAGCTCCGCGGCGGCCGCCGTCGGAAAGAACAGGACGTTCTCCGAGAACGCCGGCCTCACCGAACAGATCGGCCGACAATAAATCCGCGTGGTCAGGACTCCAGTGAAGAAGCGCCCGTCGAATCGCCGGTCGCGGGCAAGCCGGGCTCGATCACAGACTCTCGGAGAGAGCACGGGCGATTGTACGGCGCCGTTCACGGCGGTGGCTATCGGCGGCGACGACCAAGTCCGAAAACGGCGAGACCATCTCGCGGGTGTGCGCGACTCTCGGCAGCCAAGCCGATGTTCTACGGGTGGTACGTCGTCGGGTGCGCTTTTCTGGTCGCCATGTGCGGCTTCGGCTTCGGGTTCTACGGCCCGGGCCTCTACGTGGCGTCGCTTCATGCCAACCACGGCTGGTCGATCGTTCTCCTCTCCTCGGCGGTGACCGTCTACTACCTCTTCGGCGCGATCTGGACCGCCTTCATCGGTGATGCCATCCGGCGATTCGGGCCGCGATGGGTCGTCATCACCGGCTGTCAGGCGATGGTTGTGGGCGGAGTTGCGCTCACGGTGATCCAGTCTCCGTGGCAGATCTACGTTGCCTTCGCCGTGATGTCGTTCGGTTGGGCGGCGATGAACGGTGCAGCGATCAACGCGATCGTGGCACCGTGGTTCGACAAGAAGCGCGGGCTCGCGATCAGCCTCGCGCTGAACGGCGGAAGCTGCGGTGGTGTTTTCGTGACGCCGCTCCTGGTGTTCCTGATCGCCCGGTACGGCTTCCGGAGAGGAATGGCGCTCGCCCTGGCGGCCATGGTGGCCGTGCTGATCCCGGCGGCGCTTGTCGTGCTCAGGCGCAGTCCCTCCTTCGCGGCGGTGACCGCCTCGACGGCGTGGAGCCGGCGAGGTGCGCTCCACGACCCGGCCTTTCTCTCCATCTCGATCGCCTTCATGCTCGGGTTCCTGGCCCAGGTCGGGTTCCTCACACACCAGATCTCGTATCTCCTGCCGATCGTCGGAACGCGGGCCGCCGCCCTGGCCGTCAGCATGACGACCGTGGCCGCCGTCGTCGGCCGGACCGTCACCGGGAGCTTCGTCGACACGGTCGATCGGCGTCTCGTGGCGTGCGCGAACTTTGCGCTGCAGGCGGCTGCGCTCGCGGTCCTGGTCGCCGCCGAGTCGAGCTCAGCGATCTATGTCGGCTGTGTGCTGTTCGGCCTGGCCGTGGGCAACATGAACACCTTGCCGGCCTTGATCGTCCAGCGCGAGTTCCCTCCCGCGCACTTCAGTCGAGTGGTGTCTCTCGTCGTGAGCGTCAACCACTTGGCATTCGCTCTCGGCCCCGTAGTCCTCGGCGCGTTGCACGACTGGTCGGGCGACTACCGAACGTCCTTTCTGCTGTGCATCGGGGTCGAGGTCGCCGCGGCGGTAGTGGTCCTGCTGGGTCGACGGCAGACATAGAAGGGGCCGTCGGGCGGTGGCGCCTATGTCAGCGAAAGGCGCGCCCGGGCCTCACGGCACGCGACCACGGCGGCCGCATAGCCCACCAGCAGGGGGTGAGGGCTGGCCGCCGTCGAGCGGGCCTGCGGGAGAAACAGTGTGGCCACGAAGAACGGGTGATCGGGAATCTCGACGATCCTGATCTCGCCCGCGTCTCCCACGCCGCTCACCCGAAGGCCGCACGCCTCGAACTGCAGGCGATAGTCGGGGTTCACCCCGTAGTTGCAGTAGTAGTCTTCGATGGCGTCGGCCGAGCCGTAGAGCCGGGCGGCGCGGGTGCGGGGAACGAGGACGATGCGCTGCCGCTGACCGACGAGCGAGCAGGCCAACGGCGTGATGACGAGTCGCTCGGCGTCTGGGTTCGTCTCGGCGTGGTCGGCGTCTCGGAACCCGAGAACGTTGCGCGCGAACTCGACGATCGCGTGCTGAAAGCCGCCTCAGGTGCCGACCAGGGGCACGCCGCGCTCGCGCGCGTAGCGGACCGCCGCGAGGGCGCCGTCCATGCTGCGGTACGGGCTCGCCGGCGCGATCCAGATGCCGTCGTACGCGGCCAGCCGCTCGTCCCAGTCGCCGGCCGCGTCCGTGGGCACCCACTCGAAGCGAAGCCCGACGTGCTCGAGCGCCTCGCTCGTGAACTGGTGGGTGCGGTTCGCAGGGTCGAAATCACCCACGATGCCGATCATGGGGGCCGCGCTGGTCATCGTGCCGGCCCAAATCCTATCACGTCCCCTCCGAGATGCGGGAAAAGCCGCGGCGTCACACGTCGGCCGTCTGTCGGATCATCGGGCCGAAACGTTCCATCCGCTCCAGACTCTCGGCGAGACTCTCGCTGCGAAAATCGAAGACGAGCTCGCTCACACCGAGTCGAGCGTAGGCCGCGATGTCGTCCCCGATCTGCGAGGCGCTCCCAGAGAACGGTCGACGCTCCCCGCCCGGCCGGAGCTGCTGCTGGCTCACGTCGTAGACCGGCGCCTTGTAGGAGATGGTGAGCGCCTGTGGATCGCGCCCTTCAGCCTCGACGAGGCGATACAGCTCGTCAAGGAGCGTGCGCAGCTCGGCCGGCGGCAGGGGGACGGCCGCGTTGGCGCCCACCGGGTGCCAGCCGTCGCCGAGGCGCGCCGCCCGGCGCAGCGCCGCCTTGCTGTGTCCCCCCACCCAGATGGGCGGGTGCGGCTTCTGGACGGGATGAGGCGAACACGTCAAGGGACCGAAGCGGTAGAACCGGCCGGAGAATGACGCGGGACTCTCCGTCCAGAGCGTCTTGAAGATGCGCAGGTACTCGTCGGTCACCGCACCGCGCCGATCGAAGTCCGGCGTACCCAGCGCCTCGAACTCCTCGCGCATCCACCCCACTCCGACGCCGAGGGTGACCCGCCCCTTGGAAAGCACGTCGATGGTCGCGAGCGCCTTGGCCGTCAGCACGGGATTGCGGTAGGGCACGATCATCACGCTCGTGACCAGCCGCAGGCGGGTGGTCTTGGCGGCGACGAAGGCCATCAGCGAGAGCTGATCGAGCACGTCGCCCTGCCCCGGGAAGACACCCGTCACGGTGTACGGGTACTTGGACTTGATGGTGACGGGAAACACCAGGTGATCGGCAATCATGACGGAGGAGAAGCCCAGCGCCTCGCCGCGCGTGACGAGCGTCTCGAGGGCCTCCGGCGTCGCCGTCTGGCCGCGGGTCGGAAGATAGAAACCGTAGCGCACGGCCCACACCATACATCATCGCGGCTCCCTGGTGATCGCCGGTTGGACGCGCTATCCTGGCCGCCGCATCCGATGAACTTCGACTTCACCGAGGCAGAGCAGGCGTTCGCCGAGGAGGTTCGCCTATTCCTGCGCGCGAACCCTCCCGAGACCTTCCCGATCGACGGCATGGACGCCGGCTACGGCTCGGGGGCGCACTCGCGAGCGTTTTTGAGGGCGCTCGGCGCGCAGGGCTGGCTCAGCATGTGCTGGCCGAAGACGCACGGCGGCCGCGAGCAGCCGATGTTCATGAAGCTCGTCCTGATGGAAGAGCTGGCGCTCGCGGGCGCGCCCTTCGGGCCGCTCGCCGGCTGCTGGCAGACAGCCGACGCGATCATCGAGTTCGGCACCGAGCGCCTGCGCCGCGAGGTGCTGCCGGCGATCGCGTGCGGCGAGGCGACGTTCTGGCAGGGCTACAGCGAGCCCGACGCGGGCTCGGACCTCCTGGCGCTCAAGACCGAGGCGCGCCGCGACGGCGACCACTATGTGATCCGCGGCCACAAGATCTGGTCGAGCCACGCTGGCATCGCGACCCACGGGCTCGTGTTCGCGCGGACGAGCTGCGAGGCGCGGCGCAGCCGCGGCTTCAGCATGCTCGTGGTGGCGAACGGAACGCCGGGCATGGACATCCGCCCGATCCGCAGCCTGACCGGAGAGGTCTATCACCACGAGGTGTTCCTGGACGACGTGCGCGTGCCCGCCGACCTCGTGCTCGGGCCCGTGGGCGAGGGCTTCCAGGCGCTCCTGAACGGCCTCGACGCCGACCGGTTCTGGGGGCGCTTCTACAAAGCGCCGGCGCTCGGGCGCGTGCTCCGGCAGCTGGTGGACTACGCCAACATGACGCTCGTCCGCGGCGCACCGCTGGCCCGCGACCCGCTCGTGCGGCGGCGGCTCGCCGCGATCGCCGCCGACATCGCGGCGCTGCGCCTCATCTTCTACCGCACGGGATGCCTCATCCGCGACGGCGCGCCCCTCACCTACGAGACGGCGATGGCGAAGGTCTATGCCGACGAGACGGGGCAGAAGCTGGCGCGCCTCGGCATGGATCTGCTGGGCGTCTGGGGGCCGCTGCGCGAGGGCTCGCGGTGGGCCAAGCTCGGCGGACAGATCTCGCACCTCTATCTGACGACCCTCGGCCACACCATCGCGGGCGGCACGGCCGAGATCCTCCGCACCTCGGTCGCCGTGCGTGGCCTCGGCCTGCCATCGGAGCCGAAAGCCGCCGCCGAGCCGAGGGCGCGCTGAGATGGACTTCCGCCCCTCGCCGGCTCAGCAGATCCTGGTCTCGACGGCCCGGGCGTTCCTCCGCCAGCATTGCCCGCCCGAGCTGGTCCAGCGCCTGGCCCTCGATGAGCGCGGCTTCGACGAGACACTGTGGTGCCGCATGGCCGAGCTGGGGTGGCCCGGGCTCCTGATCCCGCTCGAGCTCGGCGGCAGCGGCGGCTCGCTGCTCGACGTCATCCTGCTCGTCGAAGAGATGGGACGCGCCGGCCTTCCCGGCCCCTTCGTGACGAGCGCGGTGGTGGCGACGTCGCTCCTGCTCGCGGGGGGGAGCCCGGCGCAGCAGAAGCGCCTGCTCCCCACGCTGGCTGCGGGCGAGCGCGTCGCGACCCTGGCGCTCGTGGAGGAGAGCGGCTCGTTCGATCTCGATGCCGTCGCCCTCGAGTGCGCAGTGCCCGGCCGCCTCACCGGCCGGAAGCTCTTGGTCAAAGACGCCCATGTCGCTGACGATCTCGTCGTCGCCGTACGGGTCGGCGACGACGCGAGCCTGATCCTCGTGCCTTCGGACCGCCCCGGCATCGCGCGCCTGGCGCTCGACGCGATCAGCGGCGAGAAGCTCTTCGAGGTGACCTTCGACGGCGTGGAAGTGCGCCCGGACGACCTGCTGGGCGCCGTCGGCGATGGCCACGAGCTCCTGGCGGGGGCATTGCAAGCCGGGGCGATGGCGCGGACGGCCGAGATGGTGGGCGGGGCGCAGCGCGTGCTCGAGCTGGCGGTCGAGCACGCGAAGACGCGCGTCCAGGGCGGGCGGCCGATCGGCGGCTACCAGGCCATCCAGCACGCCTGCGCGGACCTCGTGCGCGACGTCGAGGCCTCGCGCGCGCTCCTCTACGCGGCGGCCTGGAAGATGGCCGAGGGGCTACCCGCCGAGTCCGACGCGGCGCAGGCCAAGGCCTACGCGGGCGAGGCGTGCCTGGCGGTGGCGCGCCGCGGCCATCAGATCTTCGGCGCCATCAGCTACTGCGAGGAGCACCCGCTCCATCTCATTCACAAGCGCATTCAGGCGGCGAGCCTCGAATTCGGCGATGGGCAGTTCCACCTCGAGACGGTAGCGCGCGCGATCGGCCTGGTGAGCGAGTCCCCTCTCCCGCCGAGCGAGGCGACGATTTCCCCCCCGGCACTCCCTGGTGTTGTTGACAAGTGAAATGACCGCTTCTGTTTGACACGCGTGAGGCGAGCTTATACACTCGCGGCCCGTGAAAGCGTGTCTGAGCAAGCCGCCAGCATTCCGTCTCGCCGGCCGCGGCGTCTTCTGACCCCAGCCTTCTAGCCCGTTCCCGGTAGCAGCCCCGAAGCACGCGGGATCCATCGAGGATCTTGCGTAATCACCGATCGTGTCGCCGCGCCGCTGGCGATCGCTCTCGTCGGTCGCTGCGGTCGGTACTTGGGGAGGCGTGGCGTGCGGCTGGCCTCGAAAATCTTTCTGACCTCGGCACTCGTGATCGTCGTGCTCGCGGGCGCCGGAATCCTGAGTCTCCGCGCCGTCGACCGTCTCGTGTCGGTCAACCGAGAGATCGCGACCCGCACGGTTCCCGCGCTGCGCCTCACCGCGTCCGTCCGCGAGGCGATCGCGCCACTCGCGCGGCTCGAGGCGCACGCGGTGGTCCTGGGCGACCCACGCTACGCGACGGCGTGGACCGAACGAGCCGCGCAGGTCGCCGAGAATCTCGAGCGTCTTGCCGGGTACGCCCAGAGCCCGGCGGAGGCGCTGCACGTCCGCGAGGCGAACTCCGCGTTCGAGGAGTACCGCCGCTTCGTCGCCGAGGCGCAGGCGCTCCTGCGGCTCGGCGACCGCGCGGGCGCCGCGCGCTTGACCGACACCGACGCACGCGCGTTCGTCGAGCGGGCCCAGGAGAGCCTGGATGGGCTGATGGCGGCGACGCACACGCGGGTCCTCGCAGTACAGGCCGAGACCGCGCGTCTCGAGGCGCGCACGTGGACCGCGGTGCTGGTCGCGCTGGGCGCCGCGGTCGGCCTGGCGTTGCTCGGCGCGGCCATCCTTGCCCATCGGATGACGCGGTCCCTCGACCTGCTGTCGTCGGCGACGGCTGAGGTCGCCGCGGGTGCGTTCCGCGAGCCCATCGCGGTCAGGAGTCGTGACGAGATCGGGTCGCTGGCGCGGTCCTTCAACTCGATGGGGAGCCAGCTGCACCGGATGGAGGAGACGAGGCAGGAGTTCTTCGCGACCGTCTCGCACGAGCTCCGGTCGCCCCTCACGTCGATCCGCGGCGCCGCCGAACTTCTGCGCGACGGCGTTCCCGGCCCCCTCACGGCCAAGCAGGGGCGCCTCATGGACATCATCTCACTGAGCTCCGGGCGGCTGCTCCGGCTCGTCAACGAGATCCTCGAGATGTCGCGCTTCCGCGCCGGCCTCGTGGAGCTCGACCGGAAGCCGCTCGATCTTGCGCGGCTCGTGGACCGCGCCGTCGAGGAGCTCTACCCACGGGCCGTGGAGGCGGGCGTGACCCTCGAGTACGAGCGCCTCGGGGCGACCTTCACCTACTTCGGCGACGAAGAGCGGCTCCACCAGCTGGTCATCAACCTCGGCGCCAACGCGATCCGGTTCACCCCCGGCGGCGGGCGCGTGGTCGTGCGGGTGATCGCCGCGGGCCCGGAGTTCGAGCTCCAGGTGGAAGACACGGGTGTCGGCATTCCTGCGGACGCGCTGCCGCACATCTTCGACGCCTACCGTCAGGCCCACGGCGAACGGGGTGGCACGGGTCTGGGCCTGGCGATCGCGCGCGGCGTTGCGGACGCCCACGGAGGTCGCGTGACCGCCGAGTCGCACGAGGGGAAAGGGAGCCGCTTCACCGTGCTTTTGCCGCGCGAATGAGAGCGCCAGCGATCGCCGCCGCCTAGTCCCTCCCCCGTGGCGCCTGGTCGTCGCCGAGTCTTCACCGCTTCGTGGCCCGGGCGTCATACGATCTCGCTACGATCGTCAGTGAGGCTCCCTGTGGTACAGAAACGTCTACCGCCCGCTCAGCTTCTGACCATTCTCTCGTCCCGCGACGTGAGGCTAGATCCGTAAGTCCTTGAATTCCGGAACATCACTCGATGGCATTTGTTTTGCGTGGCCTTTCCCGCCGATGAGCTCCCTTGAAATCTTTCCCGGAGGGGCCTGTGAGCACTGATCACGCGCCGCTGCTGGACGGAAGCCTGAAGATGCGGGCCATCCTGACCATCATCGAGAACATCGCGGACACGGATGCGATGGTCCTGATCCGCGGGGAGAGCGGCGTGGGGAAGGACCTCGTCGCCCGGGCCATCCATACGCAGTCGGCCCGGCGCCACGGTCCGTTCGTCAAGGTCAACTGTGCGGCGATCCCTTCGGAGCTGCTCGAGTCCGAGCTCTTCGGCCACGAGAAGGGCGCCTTCACCGGCGCGCACCGGCGCAAGCCCGGGCAATTCGAGTACGCGCAAGGGGGCACGATCTATCTCGACGAGATCGCGGAGCTCCCGCCAGCCCTTCAGGCCAAGCTCCTCCACGTGCTTCAGGACTTTCGCTTCGCCCGCGTGGGGGGTCACGGGCTGATCGAGGTCGATGCGCGCGTGATCGCCGCCACGAATCGGGACCTGGAACACGCGCTGGCCCGCGGCGAGTTCCGCGAGGACCTCTACTACCGCCTCAACGTGGTGGAGCTCCGGATTCCGCCGCTCCGGGAGCGGCGGGAGGAAATCCCGCGTCTGGCGTCGTGGTTCCTCGCCAGATTCAACGATCAGTACGGGCGGCGGAAGCAGATCTCGGCCGAGACGCTGACCCGACTGACCGAGCACGCGTGGTCGGGGAATGTCCGCGAGCTGGAGAACATTGTGCGACGCATGGTGGTGCTCGCGGACGGTGAGCAGGCGTTCGAGGCCCTGGTGGCACGCGGTCAAATCGGGCATGCCGCGGCCCCGCGGCCCGCACCCATGGTCACCGAGAGCTTGAGGGAGATCGCCCGCCGCGGCGCCCGAGAGGCCGAGCGCCAAGCTCTGGCGGAGGTGCTCGAGCGCGTGCGGTGGAATCGCGCCGAGGCGTCTCGGATTCTCAAAGTCAGCTACAAAACGCTGCTCCACAAGATCGCCGAGTGTGAGCTGGTATCGCCCTCTCGTCGAGTCGTCCAGGATTTCAATCCGTCCCGCACAATCCGTCACGCTACTTGACAAGTAGTCGACGCGTGCCTAAGGTCGCAACGTCATGAACGAGTTGACGACCCTGGCCGAAGCGCTCGGGACACTCCTGAAGGAGCGGAAGGAGACGATCGCCGTCGCCGAGTCGTCGGCGGGTGGATTGATCTCGGCCGCGCTGCTCGCCGTTCCCGGCGCCTCGGCGTACTTTCTGGGCGGCGGCGTGATCTACACGCAGGCCGCGCGGCGCGGGTTGCTGCGCCTGTCGGACGAGTCGGTCAGGGGCATCCGGTCGAGCACCGAGGCCTACGCGCTCCTCAAGGCGAGGACAATCCGCGAGCTCGTGGGCGCCACGTGGGGGCTCGCCGAGACGGGCGCCAGCGGGCCGACGGGCAACCGTTATGGCGATGCGGCCGGCCACGCGTGCCTCGCCGTGGCGGGGCCGATCGAACAGGCCATCACCCTCGAGACGGGCCACGGCGACCGAGAGAAGAACATGTGGGCGTTCGCGAAGCGAGCCCTGGAGCTGCTGGAGACATCGCTGAGCAAGCGGTAGGTCGCGGGCCCGATGCGAATCGTCTTCTGGAACATCCGGGCCGGCGGCGGCGTCCGGGTCGGGAGAATCGCGGCCCAGCTCAAGGGCTGGGCCCCGGATGCGGTCGCCCTCTGCGAGTTCCGCGCGACCCCGCCGAGCCTCGAGCTCGCGCGCTCGCTCGCCGCGCTCGGCCTCGGTCACCAGTGCACGACGGCCGAGCCGGCCCAGCCGAGCGCCAATCGGCTGTTCATCGCCGCGCGCTTTCCGCTGCGCCGGATCCGTCTGCGGGCAGGATCTGGTGAACCCGGCCGTCTCTTGCTCCTCGCCTCGATCAAGGCTCCTCAGCCGCTGACGCTGGGCGCCATGCATGTCCCGAACCGGGTGACGGGACGGAAGGATCTGTTTTACGCAGCCGTGCTCGCGCTGCTGGGCCGCTGGCGGCGCGGCCCCACCGTGCTCCTCGGTGACACCAACTCCGGCCGCCCGGGAATCGACGAGGAGACTCCGGTGTTCGGACCGAGAGAGGACGCATGGCTATCGGGGCTCGAACGGTCGGGATGGCTCGACGCGTTCCGACTGTTGCGGGGGACGGCGCGCGCCTACACCTGGTACTCCCCGAACGGAGGCAACGGCTTTCGGATCGATCAAGCCTTCGTCAATCACCAGCTGCGGCCCCGTCTCCGGGATGTCCGCCACGAGTGGGGACGGCGGGCGGGGCGCAAGGCCAGTCCTCTCAGCGACCACGCCGCCCTGCTGGTCGATCTGCACAGCTAGATGAGGTAGAGTCGGAGCCGGCCGGACGCGCTTCGGAACCTACGACTTCCTCCAGGCTCCGCCTCCCATCACGCACCCGGACGTCGTTCGCCGCGAGATCGAGCAATGGTCTGGACCGAGGCGCGCGGCTTCGACAGCATCTGGCTGACGGAGCACCACTTCATCGACTACGGTCTCTCCGTCTCGCCGGCGGTCCTGGCGGCGGCCGCCGCGATGCGGACGCGGCGGGTGCGCATCGGGCTCGCGGCCGCGACCCTTCCGTTCCACGATCCGATTCGGCTCGCCGAGGAGCTCGCGATCGTCGACATCCTCAGCGAAGGGCGGCTGGACGTGGGGCGTGGGGCGCGGCAACCGCCCTCCGCGGCGTGCCCATGCTCAACTCCCTGCTGCGTGGACCGGTCGAGCAGCTCGCCAAGAGCCCGCGACACGTATGTCAAGGCGTGCGAGAAGGCGGGCCGGAGCGCCGCCGAGATCGCGAGCCTCCTGGGCCGATGGGGCGTGTCGCGCC